>ERZ813253.75-NODE-75-length-38172-cov-7.243659_pt1 | contig 38172 bp, 64 predicted proteins | sample MGYA00520893_ERZ813253 | MGnify/ENA primary metagenome ERZ813253 (study PRJEB31669, sample SAMD00080414) | marine metagenome | biome: oceanic hadal pelagic zone biome; feature: marine hadalpelagic zone; material: sea water | place: Pacific Ocean:Izu-Bonin Trench...
ATCTGCTATGATTGCTGCATCACTTTATGCTGCCTGCAGAGACACCGAAACACCTAGAACACTAAAAGATATTGCTGATGCGGCTAATGTTAAACGAAAAGATATTTCAAGATGTTATAGATTGTTGCATAATGAATTAAATCTAAAGATGCCTGTTGTAGATTCAATACAATGCATTGCAAGAATTTCAAGCAAACTAAACATTCCAGAAAAAACAAAACGATATGCAATTGAAGTACTCAAAGATGCACAAGAACGTAAAGAATCAGCTGGAAAGGATCCCATGGGCCTTGCAGCAACGGCATTATACCTATCTTGTGTCCAAAACGGAGTATCTATCACTCAACGGGACCTTGCAGAAGCTGCTGGTGTCACTGAAGTTACTATAAGAAATCGCTACAAGGGATTAAAGGAAGGAATAGCAAACGTAGAATCTAAATCTTTGTAACACACTAAAAATAATTGAGTTTTTTTTAAACTGAATGATCACCCATTTTTTAATTTTCATATGCCAAAAATTTTAAAGATATTGAAAGTGATGATCCCACACAAAAAAACTACACCAAATTATATGATCGCATTAACCAAGATTAACTTATTAATCTCCTCATCAAGAAATCAGAGAAAGTCGGAACATAATCAAAATAAGATTATCCAATGCCCCTCTCAAGGATTGATTGTCTTAGAATGTTTTCTATCTTTCTTTAATTAAATTTCTTGTTTAATTTCAATTAAAATAATTCCCTAACAAATCATACTTTTGCTTTTAGTCAAACACAGATTTTTGAGTCTAGTCTGAACTACTAATCCTTATCGATAAAAATAGAACGTCCCCTTTTCACGAATGAAAAGTCCTACTAATCCACATTATAATGCGAAGTTTGTTTGTTGAAAAATTGTTATAACTTGAATTTTGATAAAAATTTCATGGAAGCTTAGAGGACTAGGTAAACTAGGCAAAAAGGAAATTGAGCATATAGATACCATAGAAAAAGACGGTCGGTTATACTATTGCTACAAGGTATTACGAACAAAGAAGCAAGCTAGTGCAATTATTCAGAATAGCATTGATGATATTGGAAGAATAAAAGAAGAGACTAGAGAAGTCAATCTTAACGGCGATGATAAACGGTTTTGGTTAGGTCGATTAGTGGATATTAATGATGGAAAGAAGAATGATTCTACTTCGTTAAATCCAGAATTTTTTGCAGAGAGATTTGAATTGAATGATGATTATTTCAAACAAGCCAGTTGTTTTATTTGATCGTAATATCATCCAAAATATGATAAGGTTACCTAGAAACTGATGTATGTTTTTATTAGTTTATGATGGTTAGATAGTATGGCAAGTAAAGAATGTATTAGATGTATTGAATGGATTCAAATCAGCCCTTACAAATTTATGTGTAACATTTGTGAGAAAATTTTCCACCTAGACTTGTCAAAAGCAAGCCAGACAGTATGACGAAACAATTAATGACAATCCTTTAGAATTATCTTAGAATCTTTAACAGAAATAGAAAATCCGTATTCTGGAACTCCGATTCTGAATTACTCCGTGGCATGAGAAGGAATGATTCTAATTACTGATTAAATAAAAGAATTCGATTTCTAATGACGCAAATTGTCTTTGCTGTAATTTCCATAGTAATTACCATTTCAATCATGTTAATAGCCAAATACATTGACCGTGTAAAGTTCAAGGGACTTACTGGATCACACAAAATTGTAGTAGTTGTTTTTATGTTAGCAATAGCTGGTGAACTAGTGTATCTGTCAACTTCATTTGGATTACTTGAGTATGTGTTCGAAATAATTGCTTCTATAGGTGTTGGTCTAGTGGTGTTGGGTATAACCTTCCAAAATAAACTAAAAAATGCAGCTGCAGGTCTAAGTATATTCTTAGGTCCACAAGTTAATTTAGGAGATATTATAGAAATTGATAATAAAGTAGGTGTAATCAAAGAGATTCATTTAACAAAAACCATTATCGAATTAAAAAACGGAAACGAAATGTGGATACCTAATGTGAAATTTGACGAAGAGATAATAATTACTCACAAAGGAAATAAACAGGATTAGCTCAATTTTTCGTTTTTATTCAAATTAACAAACTCACGTCATCACTTTAGTTATTACGGTAAAATCATTCATAAATCGGAGCATTGCCTTTTATTGAGAGTAAAAAGGAAAAGAGAGGGAATAAGATATGAAGTATATGTGCAAAACCTGTAAAAAGAAATGTGATGATATTACAAAACATTTGATGACAGTACACAATTTTTCAAAAGAAATTATAGAATTACAACTAAAAGCAAACCCAAATAGTTATAAAACTGCCTTTGAAAAATTAGAAAAATGACAACATCAATGACGATAAAAAATCAAATAACTCAACATCCCTCTCTTCTTCTTGAGGGTATTTATGATGTTGTTTGACGTAGTATGTATGGTAGATTTTATTGTTTGTTCAAATTGTGGTTTGTCGTATTCTACATCTGGAAATGATTCATGCAGTCATTGTAAGTTTAACACACATGTAAGATCCTAGAATATGAATAATTTAGATTCTAAACTCTTTTTTTTGAAAACGATAAGCTCGTTTTACTTACTTTATCCTAAAGGATAAACTCGTTTACACTAAAAAATAACTACAATCCTTTCTCATCCTTCGCAAAAATAATTCAATCCCAACAATTTTAGCATTTAACGAAATTTCAACAAATAACTAGAATATTATAGTTCCTCTAATGTTATAGGGTGTGGCAGACTATTTGGGAGACAACAATAAGAGACAGGTTCATGATCTTCTTAATCAAAAAGAAAATTGTCAAATCGATGAAATCATGATAGTGCACAAGCGATACTTTATTCCAGACACTTTTACACAGGCCAATTCTGAGGGGTACGATAGTTGTATTTGGTGCATTGGTAACTCTCAAGAGTAACATAATTACCGAAAATAATGTGAAATTTAGGCATAAAACTACAAAATTATGTCGATATATATCAAAGAGAGACATTGTCAACGCCATGTTTAAAAAAATAATTAAAAAATTACAATTTGGTTCTTGTAAGACCCAAGTCGTTAATGACGTAAATGCTTTCAAAGAATCTGAAAAAAAGAAACCAGAGGATGTAGAAAAATAAATGACATATCATTGCAAACATTGCAGTTTTACTTGGGACGCATCAGAAGAGGATATTCAAAAATTATTCCTTCATGAAAAGACTCACAAAAAGAAGGATAACTAATGCTGACTTGGAATAAATGCTATAATGATCATCATGATCAATGTATGGGAAAAGCTGGAATGTTTGATTATGGTTGTAAATGTTTTAAAAAAATAATTCCAAACAAGTAAGATGTCATCAGAAAAAAATAAGGACAATCTGCGAATATCCCCTAATGGTACTAACATTCCAGGAACTTACAGAAAATGTGAAGAGGATGATTGCAGTAGATTGATTCCATGTCCTCATATTCGATGTCAGGAACACCGAATAGATATGGCAATTAAGGACTGGGTTGTATCACATATTGAGCCATGACAGAAATTTCTAAAATTAAACTATCTGAAGATGATTTTGTTTTGGTTGGAATGAATTATAACTATTACATGATTCCCAGATTGGCACATACTGAAGATAATCTTGAAGGTCTAAAGCAACAAATCCTCAAGAATCAAAAAATGATTGAAGAATTACGGACAATATGGAATGAAGGAGAGCATGGCATGTTTGCAGATGATGTTGCAGTGGTAATGGAGAAATATTTTGGTAAAAGAACAGAATAGCAAACCAAGAGTTAGAAAAGATATAGGGTTCAAGACAGGAGTAATCTTGCTTAATACATGTACAAATTGTGGTAGTGAATTCAAACCAATAAACAGCATGATATATGAAACATTATGCGATTTATGCCAGAAAAAAACAAAATCTAATTGAAAAGAATAATGTGCATGATTTTTGATACAAACTGTTAATCAACGAATTAACTTCGCATTATAATGTGGATTAGTAGGACTTTTCATTCGTGAAAAGGGGGCGTTCTATTTTTAATCCTTATCGATAAAGTCACTTATGTGTGGAGGATCTGGAGCCAATCCTTTTCTCTTTCTAATTTCAGATATTGCTTCTTGAAACAAGGATTTTGGAACTTCGGTCCATGCCTTAAATGATGTATTCCATGTTGCACGTCCTGCAGTTTGACCTCTCATCGCTTCAGACAAAGTGAATGTCTCAGAAGCTGGAATTTCACCTATAACAATACTTGCTGCACCTTTTTGTGACATGTCAAGGACTTTGCCACGTCTGCCATTAATGACAGTTGAAACGTTTCCAACCAAGTCAGTTGGAACCCGAACCTCAATTGCTAAAGTTGGCTCTAAAACAGTGGTGCCTGCAGTTAACAATGCACCCATACATGCTCGACGAGAAGCTGGACCCAGTTGAGATAAGCCTCGGTGGGCAGTATCTTCGTGTGGAACAAAGTGAGTAAAGATAAACTTGCAACCCCTCATCTGTTCTCTGCATAGAGGACCTTCTTTCATTACATCCTCAAAACCCGTATTAATAGAGTCAGTTGACTCTTGGACAAACTGGACACCTTTTGTTCCGTTAATCAAAATATTTCCACGTGAATCAAGTTTCATTATTCTCTTGATTGTATCTGTATCCCATCCTGCCTCTTTTAGCTTGTCTGCAACAAACTCCTTGTTTTTCATGTCACTGATTTCACCAGTTCTAAGCATGTTTGCTATCTCTGGCTCCAGTGGCTCTACTTTCATGAAGATCTTGTTATGTCTGTTAGGAGACTTTGACATTATTGGTTTACATGAACCCGTTACAGTCTCTCTATAGTTAATCAGAGGTTCAGATGTTATAATCTCAAGTTTGGCATCTTGTATACGATGGACAGCAACATCAAGATGTAACACACCCATTCCTGCAATAATAGTTTCCCCACTTTCCTGATCAATTTTTACGATAAGGTTTGGATCTTCAATTGTAAGTTGTTTTAGAAAGTCAACTAGTTTAGGTAAATCTTTAGGATGTTTTGGTTCAATTGCAATTTGAACTACTGGTTCTGAAACATATTTCACCCCTTCAAACATTTGTATGCCTTTGATTGAAGATAGTGTATTTCCTGCTCTGCATTCAGTTAATCCTAATAATGCTGGAATGTTTCCTGCTCCCAGTTCTCCTACTTGCTCTCTTATGTTTCCCATGAAAAAGTTTACAGACTGAATTCTTCCCTCTCTTTTTTCATCAATTATGTTAATGGTTTGTCCATCTTTGACTGTGCCAGAAAACAATCTACCAATTGCAACCGGTCCTGCGGCAGGATCTAATACCATATTTACAACCATCATAATTGTCGGACCATCATCACTACAAGCAAGTAATGCCTTTCCAATATCAGAATCTAAGTCGCCTTTCCAAATTTTTGGGATTCTGTATTTAACTGCTACATGAGGTGGAGGGTGATGTTTTACAACCATGCCAAGTATAGCCTCTGCCAAAGGAGCTTTTTCTACAAGGTCTGAAACATTATCATTTTGATAAGCATCAATTACATCTTTGAATGTAAGTCCTTTCTCTTTCATCAAGTCAACATTGATTGCCCATCTATCCTTTGCAGAACCAAATGTAACACTTGAATCCTGAATCGACACTTTCCATTTTTCTTTGTATTCAGGCTCTCCATACGTTTCAATTAGTTGGTTAAAGTTTGAAACAACATCTGCTAGTTGTTGCTGCATCTTCTCAGGAGTCAATCTGAGTTCTTTGATAAGTCTATCAACTTTGTTGATAAATAAAACTGGCTTTACTCTTTCTTCAAGTGCCATCCTAGTTACAGTCTCAGTCTGGGTCATGATGCCTTCTACCGCATCACATACTACGACTGCACCGTCAATTGCTCTAAGACTGCGAATTACCCTTCCACTAAAGTCTACATGCCCAGGAGTATCAATCATGTTAATGACGTATTCTTTGTCTTTTTGAGTAAAGTGTAAAGTAACATTTGCCTGATAAATTGTAATCCCTCTTGCTTGTTCCTCTTTATCAAAGTCCATCGCCAAGGCCTTGCCGGCAGCAGATGGAGCAATAATGCCAGAGTATGCCAAGAGACTATCACTCATAGTAGTCTTTCCGTGGTCAACGTGAGCAATAACACCAAAGTTACGGATCTGATCCTTGTTCTTGATAATTTTGAGAACCTCCTCTGTTGACTTGTATTTTACCATATCGGCAAACCCTAGGAATCAGCTATTAAACCTTAGCCTAATAAAAGATCAATAGATCATTTGGTTGCTGACATTTCTAATCTTTTTTGCTGTAACAAAATGACAGTCTTTTTTTCTTTTCTTTTTTGCCTCAAAAAGCGCAAGCAGTTGAGAAAAAAATACACAGTATATCATTTGAGAAATCTTTGTGGATGGCATGCTAGGATGAATTACATTGATGCCAATTTTCCTGAGGTTTTTTCCAAGCTGTTTATTGTGCAAATTTTTTTCCTCAAAAATGATGATAGTATCCCCTTTATGAACTGAAAACAACTCCATATGAGAAAATTGCTCTATTTTACAATAATGAGCATCATGACCTAGGATCTCATAAAACTTTGCAGCACAGTACATTGCCAATGGAAATGTAAACAGATTTCCAAGAACAAATATTCTCTTTGATACTTTGGATTTTTTTGCATCTGCCTTTGCCTTTAAAAACAGTTTAGAGTTTTTTGGAATTGTTATCTTCTTTACCAAAGAAATGCATGTCAAAGCACTTTCTAAAAATGAGATGCTTCCAGCAGTAAAGATTTTACTATTTGGAGCAGTAAGGAGAATAGTTTCATCAGATGCCTTTGCTAGCCTACTTTCAGGCTTTGATGTAATAGCTGTAGATCTCTTTGCAATCTTTGCAACCTTGATGTTTGTGATTGTGTTTCCAGATATTGAGACAAAGTAAACATGTTTGGATTTGACTAATTGTATATTCTTGTAAAGGTCTAATGGATCAATTGCTTTTACCACATCCCCTGAAAATGATTCAGCTAACATTGCAGATGCCAAAGAATCACCACTTCCTGAAAAGATGGTATTTTTTAGCTGATTATAAGACAGTATTTTTTGTTTTCTAAATGATTTTAAAAAATCCAATTGAAGTTCAATATCTTTTTCATATGCCTCAATTGTATTCATAGCATCAAATGATTTTGGACATATATTAGAAAAACTATTCAAACCAAGTTTTGGTTTTTATTACGACCGTTCAGCAAACAGTCATGGAAATTTCTGTGGGCCACACTCCAGATTCAGATGACGCATTCATGTTTTATGGAATGTTCACAGATAAGATTTCATCTCCAGACTTTACGGTGAGTCATGTTATTGAAGACATTGAGAAGTTAAACCGTAAGGCAATTAATCCGCAGCTCGATGTAACCGCGGTTTCAGTTCATGCATGTGCATATATTCCAGGATACACAATATTGAGAAGCGGCGGAAGTTTTGGAATCGGTTATGGCCCTATTATTACTGCAAAACACCAGATGTCAATTGACGAGATAAAAGAATGTAAAATTGCAATTCCAGGAAAAATGACATCTGCATTCTTACTGCTCCAATTGATGATTGGTAAATTTGACTATGTAGAGATGAATTTCAGTAATATTCCCAAAGCTGTCAAAAGTGGCGAGGTTGATCTGGGACTCGTAATTCATGAGACACAGTTATCATATGAGCAAGAAGGAAATGTCAAGATTTTAGATATTGGAGAATGGTGGGACAAGACAACAAATGGGCTGCCAGTACCACTTGGGATCAATGTAATGAAAACTGATCTAGGAATGGACACAATCTGTAAATTTGACAAGTATCTTCAATCATCAATAGAATTTGGGTTAGAACATATGGATGATGCACTAGACTATGCAATGCAGTATTCCAGAGGAAAACCACGTGATTTAATTGAAAAATTTGTAAAAATGTATGTCAACCAGGTGACTGTTAACATGGGCAATTCTGGTGAGACATCAATTAGGAAACTCTTTGAGATGGCAAAAAACAAGAATCTAGTCCCCAACTTTGAGATTAGTATAGCCACCAAGTAATTATAGAACAAAAAATTTTACAAATTATGGGGGATGGCATTGGTGGTCCTGTCATAGGAATTCTAGCAAATAATGCTTTTCAGCTACTTGTAAGCCATGTAAGAAAAGACAACAAAGACGAATATGGTAAGACTGAAAAAATAATCATTGCAAAGATAGACAATCCTGATGATCCACAATATGCAGAAACTACACAAGAGCAGCTAGAACGTGTACTGAAAGGAAAATTTGTATCGTGTAATGTTCAATACAGAGATTCAAAAACTGATGCGCTTGTTTGTAATATTTTTGTTCAAAAACCGCCTGAAGAATTTAACTAATTAATTTATACAACCATTCTTTCAGCTTTATTCTTATATCGATACTGATTAATAGTTGACTCGTATATAATAGGTCGACCTAGTAAAAATGAGTCATCATGAGCCTAACTTAGAGATATATGAGCGTGAAAGAATTGTACTTGAGAGTATCAAGAATAACCACGATTTGCATCATAATGCACTACTAAAACTAATCGTACCTGAGTTTATGGCAAAAACAACCTTTGAGAAGACAAGAAATTCTTTGCTTGAAAAAGAAATTATTTTCGTGGAGACCAAAGCTAACATGAAGCTTTATCGTCTCACTAAAAATTATGAACAAAAATCACAACAGCACATTGAGAGAAATACGAACATCTTCTTCCATGATTTAAAATCACAAATCAAAAGATTGGAAACTGATTATCCACACAAGGATGTAGATGATAAGATAACGACGGCAAACTATCTTCTAAGGAATCTATTGCAGACAGACAATGGATTTACTGTTTTGGATTCATCAAAAAATCCAAATAAGACGTTGTACAGAGATGAGCATCTGACAATTCAGCAGCTAATTCATCAGGTCTTTGAGACGATAAGACACGACAAGGACTTTGAGATAATCTTCCCCTCAATTCTCAGCTATCTGGGATTAATCATGCCAAAAAACTCACTGGAGAAATAATATTTCATCTAGTTATTTATTCAGGTCTATTTATCACTAATTTATGGGATTATTGTACACTAAATTCTACATGGATTTTGATAAAGAAGAATGGAAACAAATTTCAAATGAACCTATAGTTTTTCAAACAATCAAATCTGATGTTAATTTGGAAATAGAAGATACATCCCATAAATCCTATAAACTGCATTTTAAGGAAGGAGGAAAACTCAATATGTTTAGAGTTACAGGAAGATTCCGTCTTACCTGGAATGATGAAGATATCTATAATTCTATCAAATAATAATGGGATTTTTCCAATAATTTTATGTCTTTAGAAGACCAAATTAAACAGACTTTGGATGATTTTGAGAACACTACATCAGGAAAGATTCTTGAAATTCTACACAAAATAATGCCTGAATTCAAAAGTAAACTGATCTCAGAATACCTTCAGGGAAAAATCTACAAGATTTTAGAGGTAAATGATAAGGCTGAAAGGAAGAAACTCTGTAATGCATTAAAACCATACTTAGACTGGTATTTACAGGGATTGTAAAATTATTCTGAATATTGCTTTATTTTTTCTAGTGCTATTTTGATTGTTTTTAGATCATTTTTTGCTTCTGCCATGTTTCCAACAAGTTTTACAAAATATTCATGTCCTATGTCATGAGCCTTGTGAATATCTGCTTCATAACATGACAATGCTTTTTCTAAAAATGGGACATCTTCATTTAACTTACTAACGGATCGAGTATCCCATATATTGTCCTGAATCTTTTGAATAACTTCGTTAATTTTTGGGACTGTTTTCATTGCTTGTTGATTTAGAATTGGCGCAAACATTCCAGCTGAATCTTTTAGTTCTGGGCTATTGCCAATAGTTCTTAATCTATTTTTGTAGTGCCTTAAAGATTTTAGAACTATTTCATATCCTCCTTCATCTTTAAGATAGATTGCACCAATCCAGATCTTTTCAGTCATTTTTCAATGCTGGTTTCCCACATTATAATAATTTAGAATTTTAGAAATCATAGTTTTCTTTTATGGGTGGTTCACTTCTATTGAGTAAATGTAGCAAAATTCCTGCCAGAACAACACCCATTCCACTGAGGCCGATAAATGTGCCCATATTTTTGATAAATCTTAAACCAGGATCTGTTTGACCTAGTTCGATAGAGTAAAAAAACACAAGTCCAATAACAAACATGATTATCCCCGTAATAACAACAAGCATCCCTACTTTCATATGAAAACTCATTTTTTCTGACTAATAAATAACAAGAACAAAATTGTATGTCTAGAAATAACTATTTTATCTTTATTGTAATTTCCTCGCCATTTCCAATTGGTGATGTTATAGTACGAAGTTTTGAATTCTTCTTCAGATAGTCTGAGAATTTTTTCATATCTTCTCTAAACTTTTCAGGATACAGCATATTGTCAGTAACAATTACCCCACCAACTGAGACCATTGGAAAAATTAAATCAAAATATTCTATTACACTTTCTTTATCTGCATCAATTAGTACAAAATCAAAAAAATCTCTATATTTTTGCTGCAAACTCAATTCTGTAAGTATTTGGATCGCCAAACCTTTCTTTATAATGATTGTGTCTGTGACTCCTGCCTTCTGAAAATTTTCTTTTGCTCTTTTAATTTTATTTTGATTTTGTTCAATTGTAATAATTTTACCTGATTGCTCGGAGATGGCTTCTGCACACCAAATGGTGGAATATCCTGTTGACATACCTACCTCAAGCATATTTTTTGCATTTTTTAGGCGCAAAATCATGTTGATTAATTCTCCCGTTTCTTTTGTTATTGCAAGCATTCTATTTTCAGAAGAGATATTGACTTTTTTTGATTTCTCTAGAGTTGATTGTATTTCTAATTCTTCAAGTACCTTGTAGATTGAGTCTATCATATGGTCTATGTATTTTTAAAATAATTTAACCATAACTTTACTAGTATATCCTTTTGAAACGCTTTCAATGGCTTATATTTACCAAAGAAATTTTTGAATTTAGTGATGCTAAGAAAGAAAACACTCGATTTATTGGATATTGTTCAACAAATTCTCAATTTAGATTCTCAAATGAGATTTGCAGCAATAATTGATACAAAAGGTAAAATCCGAGAGGCAATTATGAAGACGGGAAAAACAAGTCTTGAATCCCAAAAAGAAGAAGAACATTTCTGTAAACAAGTAGCACAAAGGAGAGCAATGAGGGAAGAATTTAACAAAACTCTTGGAAAAGTTAGATACGTTCATGTTGAAAGAGAGAAAGTATCTCAGATGGTAATTTACACTAAAAGAAATATTGTCTACTTTTCAATGGAACCTGAGATGGCAATTAACACAAAAATCAGGTTAATTACAAAAATCAAGAAAATTACTGCTGACCTTTAGAGAAAATTTAGATAATTTCATTTTTTTCTAAATATGATGACATTTCTTGGATATCTTGGAGATTCCAAAATATTTGAGTATGAAAAGTACTATGTGGAATGTAAGCAACTAAAAAGCCATTTATCCAGTTTGTATGATTTAACGCAGAAACATAGTCTAGAATCTAATTAGGTTTTTTAGAATTTTGTCAACTAATTGAATCTCCTCTCTTCTTTCTTTGATAGTATTCTCGTTCCATTTTTTTGCAAATTCTGACTGTCTGTCCATTTTTTCTAATTCTTGGATGTATGTTATCAAGTGTAACTTGTAGTCTTGAAGTAAATCTAGATGTTTATTGTGATTTTTTTCAGTTGGTGTTGACATCCCATTCCTCTTTTGTAATGTCTGGAAACATTTCTCTAATTCTCTTTCTGTCTCTTTCAACTGCATCAATTCTCTCATCAAGGTGATTTTTAATTGTGGGGTCTGTCACTTGATTTTTTTCATCTTGAAAATCTGATATCAGTTTGGTTAGTGATTTATAATATGTAAGATGATTTTTTTTGGATTCTTCTGATTTATCTTCTTTTTTTATATCCATCAAAATTCATAATCCTTTTCTATTAAAACCGTATAGTATGGTTCTTTCTTCTTAATGTTGTTTCTTTTTTGTGATATTGTTGTTGTGATTTGTGCATCATCTGTTATGATTGACGATATGCCTTGTTTATTGTCATTTTTTTCTTTTAACAGAGGATCAATTTCCAATTTATTAATTTCATCAGGTAATGGTTGTAGTACTTCAATAACTCCACCAATTAATGCATCTAAATCTCCTAGATAGTCATCTCTATCTTTTCTTTCTAGTGGATTATGATGAAAAACTGTTAGTGTTAATTTCACTGGTCCTTGAAGTGACTCGTGTAATTCTGCATTTTTGCTAGCCTCATCAGCTTTTTTTCTCAATTCATGAACTAATGGAACCTGGTTGTTTCCTTTAGACCATAGTGAAGGTTTAGTTTTTTTTGGAGGTTTACCATCTACAGAGAATTCAATCGGAGTTTGTTTCTTATGAAATTTATCAGCCATTATTCAAATCACTCACTCCCTGTTTTTTACTAATTTACATTTTTTGAATCAAACTGCAATGTTCTCAAGTTTGCAAGAATCTCATTTAGAAAATTATCTTCTGGTTGGTGTACAATTATATTCATTATTGCTTGCCAGCAATCACTTATCTTTCTGTTAATTTGTGAGAACATTTTATCTTTTTTGAATGCGGGGTAATATGATAGCAATTTCAATACTCCATCAGTTGATTGTACTATGTGTATGATATGAATGACTGATCTTAATCTTTCATGGAATGAAAATTTTTCTTCTTTATTGGCAACATTGAAATTAACAATTTCATTAAAAATTATATTAATTTCCTTATGTATGTTTTTGAGTTGGTTGTTTACTGATTCAGATAGATTGATCAACTCATATTCTATATGAGATCTACTATGGATTTTCTTTTCTATCTCACCTGCTTCAACTAGTGAACTAATTTCTCTATAAACCATTTTCTCATTGCCAACTTTTTCTATGACTCTTTTGGCAAGTTCAGTTCCACGTATTTTTCCATTTTCATTTAGGATTCTAATAATCTCTGTCCTAATAATTCCTAAATTTTTACTCATTTGATCATCCTAGTTATTTCTGATATTTTTCTAGTACTGCTTTTTCTCCAATCTCATTAATCTCTCTTACTAATTTTTCTAAAATTTCTACTCCTTTTTTAATTGGTCCTTTTTCTAAATTCTTGTATTCTAGTTTTTGTTTGAGCACTATTTTTTCATTATTAACAAAACTTAGTAAGCTTACATTTTCTCCCATATTGAGATTAATAAAAAAATCTACATATTCTAAGGTTGATTGTATACCCATCATTCTTAATTTTTACCTCTAGTATTTGTTTGAAACACATTCAAACAGGTTTATTTACAATTTCAACAACATTTGATTATGAGTAGTTGCGATAGGCGTGTTCGTGCTTACAAAAATGGTAAAACTTTTGATCAATGTAGAGATATTGCTGAATTTATGAATCCAGATTTTAAAAAACAAATTGAAGCGAAAGGAAAAGTTCTATGGACTGAAATATTGAAGCAAGTTGATCATGATGAGATAATCTATAAGCTAACTCTAAAATTTCTAAGACGAGATGGTTATGATATTGGAAATCAAAAGATTCCTGAAGTCAAAAAATTTAATTTGTAGGTTCTATCTTACAACTTCCATCAGCGTTTCGTAATTTCTTCGCTAATACATATGGTATAATAACTAATATTGGTATTGATATCGCAATAAATAATGTCTGTAATTGCGTTAACGCAATTGATAATGCAATTCCGCTTGCTGTCCCAATAAATATTGACAGAAATGTTCCTGCGCAAGTGGGACATGCAATGAAAAGTCCTGTAGCTGCACCAATAGTACTTACTCCTTTTTCTTTCTTTGAAATCATGTAAGCACTGACGGCAATTGATGCATTCAATCCAACTAGATATGATACAACTATTTGTAATACTAAATTAACTGGAATTATCTGTAAACCTATATGTTCTGTCAAGTAGACGATTATCTTTGGCATATATCCAGGACTGTCACAACATGGTGCGATAAAACCAGATGGGATTGTTGCACCATAATGAATTGAAAAGTTAACTTCAGGTTGATATACTAGTGTACCTGATACCATGGAAAAGAATAAACCATATCCAATAAACGTGGCAACGAAGATTTTGCGTGACTTTGAATTCCATGTTGCCAATGCAATTATTGTTGTAAGGTCTTTTCCTTTGTTTTCAACTTTTTCCCTATGATATCGATACATGCCAAAAGCAATAGCGCCAAATGCTGCAACAAGCGTTATGTAAAATCCATAAGCAATTCTTTGTATGGAATTTAGTGCATCGGGTGTAATGAGCTCTGGATCCTGATATCTATGATAAAGTAAAAACAAGATTGTAATTATCACAAATCCAAAAACAATCATCTTCTTTCCTGTGTTTGTACTTTTAGCTGATTGTTTCTTCATAATTTAGAACTTTTTTTTATGAAATTAAATCCTATCTTAGGCAAGTCTAGGAACAAATATGTAGATAATTGCAATTATCTCGAGCCTCCCAAATATCATCAAAAATCCAAGAACAATTTTTGTTGCAGCATCTGTATCTGTGTCAATTACTCCTGCTGACAGCCCACCAGTAGTAATTACTCCTACTGCCTCAAAGAATGCAACTTCGAATGACACATCCTCAATTGCTGCAAGATGCAATCCCGTAATTACAGCTATTGTTGGAAATAGTGCAATAATAATTAAAGTAGAAATGACTTCTTTTTTTGCTTGGGTTGATAGTTCAGCTCTTTTTATTTTACTAAAGAGAAATTTAACATCTTTCAAGTGGAATAGTCTAAATACTTTCAAACCCCCAGCAGTTGAAAATCCACATCCTCCAATAAACATCAAAATTATCAAAATGGTGTGCGCCCCCCAATTAAGTCCTGCAAGACTATCTTGTTGAAGTCCTGTAGTGGTACTAGCTGATATGGAATAAAATACGCTTTCCAAAGGTTCCAGACCGCTAATTGCCACAAACAAAATAGTTGCACTACCTAAAATTGCAAAGTATGTAAGAACCTCCTTTCCAAGTTTTGGTGACAGGAATTTTTTCCTAACAAACGCATAGTGAAATGTAAATGGTAATGCCCCAAGTATCATTGCACCCATTAAGACTATGTGTTCTTGCCAAAGTAAATCTTCAAGAATTGTAGATGTCGGGATGAATCCTCCTGTTGAAAGAGTACTCATAGCCAGCGAAAAATTATCTAGGATGTCTCTCTCACCCATGAAATACAATAAGGTTGCAACAATTACAATGTAAATTGAAAAAATAACTGTAATGGTCAGGAAAAGCTCCTTCATGTGAAGTGTTTTTCCTGATATGAAACCACGCATGGATTGTAGTTTTGATTCTGGATAAAACGCTGTAATTACTAAATAAATGAAACTCATACCTCCTACAAGCTGTGTGAAGCTTCGAAAGAAGGTGAAACTCTGAGAAAGATTTTCTGGCTCATCAAATAGAGATATTCCTCCAGTTGTAAATCCTGCAGCACTTGAAAAGAATGCATTTGCAAAGACCTCAGCACTATTTTCATTACTTGGAAATACGTACAGATATGGAATAGTTCCAAATAGTGATAATAAAAATAAACTAGCAAAAACCAAAACTGATGCCTGCTGTAGATTAAGACTTGATTTTTCACCATAAGAGTTTAGAAAAAATCCAGTAATTAGTAAAAGAACTGTTGTCAGGTAAATTCCAGTAGCAATTTCTGTATCTTCTAAAACTGTTGCAACAATAGCTGGTACCATTAACAAAACTCCAGCAAACTGTAACACAAAACCTAGATTACCAAGAACCGCCTTTACAGGTGGACTCAGAAGTCTAGGAGCAGTGACAGTAGCGTTTCTAATCACATCTGCAATAGTTGTCTGATAGATTATGCCAATGACTTTGTTTTTCTTTGATATGACGGGAAGTTTTCTGATGTCGTTGTCTCTCATTTTATGCAAAGCATCTTGCAATGTTGCCTTTTCATTAATTGTAACAAGTGGGGTGGTCATAACTTCTTTTAGTGTAGTAGATTCGGCAAAAACTGTAACATCAATAACTTTACTTAGAATGTCTTGATCTGTAACAATTCCAATTGGAATGTTATCTTTATCAGTAATAATAATATCATCTGTTTCATAGCGACGCAACAATCTAGCTGCTTCTCTAGTTTGTGTATTGGGACTAAGAATTAATACATCTTTATCCATGTATTGTGTTACAAACTTGCTTAGAACATATGAAACAGCACGTTCTGGATTTGTTGACATTAAGCTACCCATAATTGGGGATTTTAAATAATTTGGGATTGATTTCCCATCTTGATTGTTAAAAAATAATTTACCTTCGATCTTTTTTCGATTTGCTCTTATTTTTGCTATCTTTATAAACACTGAATCTGGAGTTTATGCGTAATACGATGAATATTGATCAAGCACAGGAGCCTGATTATGAATCAGTCAAAATTGATTATGTTGGATTTGTTGATCCTTATGCCGTTGAAGGAATGGTTGTTCTAAAGGCTGATAATGGAAAAGAATTTCACATGAGAGCATTTTCTGGCGAAGTTGTAAGACACATCTCAAGTTTTGGTGAAAATGAAGGAGAGCCAGTACCATCAATCTATAAGATGATTGAAGAGATTTGTGAAGAAAATGAATTAGTTCTAGTCAAAGTAAAAATCTATGAGAGTGGTGAAGTTTTACGAGCAAATCTATACTTTACAGGCAAAAAAGACCTTGTATTGAGAAACTATCGCGCATCTGATGCCATGGCACTTGCATCATTTTATAATATTCCAATTCTTGTTAGAAAAAACCTACTCAAAGAAACTATGGAAGCATAGAATTCTTCTTACAAATAATTAATTTTATTCATTAAAGAAACCATCTAGACTCCTTTTCTTAATTTTATTTTAAAATATGCTTCATAATTCGGCAATTCTCATCATCTATCAGCTATAGCTTAGAAGGTTGATTAATCATCAGCATTTTTCCTCGTATTATCTAGAATATATTATCATTCAATCTAAAAATCAGAAGCTTTTTCACATGATAGAATTTCATTACAGTTATGGTCAATTTTGAAAAAATCTATCAAAGTGTAGCAGAGCATGTGATTCAAAGATGTCACGGAGCAATCAAAATTACTAAACATGGAAAAATAATTGAAGTTTATGACACTAATCGACATATTTGGAGTGATGGGTTGGCAGGTCTTATAATTAAAGAAGAATCAAAGAATGCAAATTTACGTGAATGGGAAGTTGCAAGGTGTATTAGACCTCGTATAATTTCTATCCTTCTTGAAGATAAGGAAGGGTTACTATCAACACGGTTGGCTCCTGACAGTGCAGAAAATCAAACCAGAAAAAGATTATCACACAAAAAATTTACTGTTAAAAAACCAATAACAAAAAAACCGATTAGAAGAAAATCTAATCAATAACCTACCTTTCTGATCAAGTGTGGTTCTTTTAGCATAATTGTATCATCTTTAGTAGATGACAAATCCACTTGTTCGAGATTGTGATTTGTAATGACAATTAATGCCTCACATCTTGAACATAGGATTGTTTTTCCATTTGATCTTTCTTCTCTGATCACGTCTTTTTCTAGTCTATCTTCTTTTTCACATGTGGGGCAAAGTCTTGGTTCTTTGAGTATGGTGATAATCTCTTTAATGAAAATGGTCTTGCCCATAATCTGCTATTTCAAAAGGCCACTAATGAGTTGTATTGTTAATTGGTATCAGCATTCCATTTTGAATGTCAAACCGCTTTAATCATTCAAAATTAGAACGAATGGTATTCAGTATATTTCCAATCTAACCAATTAACATTATTTTGCAGTTTTTCTTGAAAATATATTTTTGGATCTTTTAGAATTTTCTTATGTTACTATTTCGTCAAGACGATCTTCTTCCTGGGCTCGTTTAATCTCCATTGCGATTCTTCTACCTACCCCAAAGGTTTTCCCATACTGATATTTTGTGTAAGGACTTGTGGTTGCAACTATTGGATTTCCAGGAACCCGTAAAGATACATCATACACTATTAACTCCAAATCTTTTGTAATTACACTTTGAAGTGAAAATGGCCCAATAATTCCTGGCGTATATTCTTTTTTGACAGCTGCGACAAACTTGTCTCCCATCTTGATAACTTTTTCAAGTAATGATTCTCTAATGCTTGCAGGCGTATGGCCTACCTCAATATTTTGTATATCTATGTTAATGTCTAGTTGCTGTTTTGCAGGTAGCGCATTGTAATCATGGATGTTTGTTTGTAATCTTCTTTCAATTCCAATGAAATCAACTTGGTCTGAAATTGGTGTATGAAAGAAGTTAAAATTCATGTATGTCCCTATTACTAATTCTTCGATGCTTGATTTTTCTAGATCCTTTCTTGAGATTAGTCCTTGTTTGATTTTTGCATCTGATTTTTCCTTGTAATCCTTATAAGATGAAACTGTGAAGAATGCTCTTTCTAGTGGCCTACTCTTTTCTTGAACTTTTACTATACATGGCTTGTTGATTCTTTTTGGATCTTTGAATAATTTAGGATATTTTATTCTGGCTTTGCCTAAAAGATAATATTGTCCTTTCTTTGCAGTTCTTTCTTCTGCTTGGAATAATTTTCTATTTCCAAAAATTGGTACTTTGAATATATTCTCAATAATTTTGTATCCCAGATAAACAGTAAATGATCTATGTGGAACTATGATTGTGTTTGATTCGCGTAACTTTTTCTGAATTTTGACTGAAGCCATATCTTTGAATTTGTCTAAAATTATAATCTCATCTGCAATTCTTCCAAATCTTTGATATGGTGTCTCTCTTCCTTTTTGACAAAAAACACTAGTTTGAAAGCCTTCATCTTTTGCACCGTCCATAACTTCAAGTGCAGAGTGACTGCCAAGAACTCCTATTCTGACATCTGAATAGTTATTCACTATTTTTTTAATCTCAGAACTTTTAATCACAATATTCTTAGATTATGCGATCTAATATAGCTAATTTTCAATTTATCATATAGGCGTAAACCATAAGATTTTTTTTAATCAATATCTGATTATGGATATGCTGTATTCTTTTGAGTTGCAGATGATGGGAGTAATCTTGTTAACTGCAATGACTGTTGGTGGAATCTCTTTGTGGTTTAAACGAAGAAAAGCACGAAAAGAGTTAGAAAAATCTGCAGAAAATGATGAGACATAAAATCATTAGCGTTAAACACTTTCTTCCATCTAATACATAAAATACTATAGTTTCCAAGATTAATTATTGAAACTGATCATTGGCATTACTGGTAGCACTGGAGCAATTTATGGAATTAGAATGTTAGAGGTCCTCAAGAAGCTTAATGTTGAAACTCATTTGATAATGTCAGAGTGGGCTGAAAAATGCATCTCTATGGAAACTGAATATACAATTGATTATGTAAAATCACTTGCAACAAATACTTCAAATGAAAAAAACATGGCATCAAGTGTTTCTAGCGGAACTCATAGAGTTAATGGAATGATTATTGCTCCATGTAGTATGAAAACATTGTCTGCAATTGCAAATGGATATGATAATACATTAATTGCTAGAGCAGCTGGTGTCACAATAAAAGAATCCAGAAAATTAATTTTGATGGCAAGGGAAACACCACTTTCTGCAATCCATTTGGAAAACATGTTAAAGTTATCTAGATTGGGAGTTGTAATTTTACCACCTGTGACAGAGTTTTACACAAAACCCAAATCAATTGATGATATTGTTAATCATGGGGTAGGAAAGTGTTTAGACCAGTTTAACATAGAGCACGATTTATACCATCGATGGGGAACATTCTAAGTTACTATTGTCAAAGTTCTCTTTTGAAAAAACTGTTAATGCAAAAAGAGAAACTGTTTTTGAAAGACTATCAAATTATGAAAATTATGAGAAATTGTTACCTCAACATTTTCCATCTGTCCGGGTACGTTCAGTTAGAGGAAATGTCTCAGTGGTAGAAGAGCACATGAATCTTGGAGATCGAGAACTACTAATTATGGCAAAGCATGTCACTACCGAACCTGTCTTGCATGAGGTTTTTGTTATTGGTGGTGATGCAAAGGGAAGTTACATCAAGCAACAATTTATCGAAATTTCACAAGGAACAAAAGTCATAGTTGATGTGAATTTTAAACTAAAGGGCAAGATGATGATGTCAAGAATATTTGGAAAAAACAAGATTGAAGAAGATTATGCTAAAATTTTAGATGATTTTGTAAAAATTGCTGAAAACTAGTCAGATTTTACTTCTTTATCTTTAGTAACGTTGTCTATTTCGTCCTTAAAGTCTTTGAGTTCTTTATCCGCCTCGATCTTTCCTTTCTCATACTCTCCTTTAGCTTTACCAAAGGTTTTTGCAAGTGCTGGGATCTTTTTTACACCAACAAGCAACACAACAATAACTATAACCAATATGATGAGCTCTGGACCAAAAACTACCATATTACAAACTTGATTGATTTTAGATTTAAATGTTCAACTTTTTGCGTTCTTTACGCTCAATAACTATCATGCCTGTCACATAAAGAATAATCATTGGAATTGCAATAAACCACATTGTCACGCCACTCCCATCTGGAGTAATTACTGCACCAAAGATTACAATTGCCACAATTGCATATCTAATATTCTTTCTCCAAAAGTCTGAATCTACCATTCCTGATGCAGATATTGCATACATTACAAGTGGTAATTGAAATGAAAATCCAAATGCCAACAAAAATTGTAAAACAAAAGTAACAAAATCCATTATGTTCAGAAAAGTTACTAGCCCTGCAGATTCGCCATATCTGTACAAAAATTCTAAAATATATGGAATTACAAAATTGTAAGAAAAAACACAACCTGCAATAAACAGGCCTAGTGCTGGAATTGTGATGCTTCTACTAACATTAATTTCATTTTCTTTTAGTGCTGGTTTGATGAATCCCACTAACTCTCTGATAATAACTGGCATTCCAACTACAATTCCTACAAGCGCTGCAATGTATACTTGGGCAAAGAAAGCTTGTCCTGGCGCAGTCTGAATCAACTGAACATTTTCTGGAACAAGATTAAATTTCATATGGTTAGTAATTTGTGCTGCAATGTTGTTAAGCGGTTCAAATGTAGGATAGTACAAAGTAATTTCATTTACTTGAATAGGTTCTGCATGAAAAGTTAGAATAAATGCAGTAATAATACCAATGACTAGCACAATTCTCAGTAATCTTTTTCTTAGTTCTTCAAAATGTCGATTAATACCATCTAACTCTGACATCTAAGATCTTTGTGTTTTATGCTATATCTATTTGCCGGGAATTGGTAACAACTTTGCCTCTGGCAGTCCTGCTTCTTTGAGTTGTTCAGTAGTTAAATCCTCAAACTCCAAAGAAATAACAGCCTTTGTGTTGAATTTTGTTTCCATCTCCTTTGCCAAGTCTCCAATGTCTTTGCTAGAATAGATTTCTTTTGAATCTTTCAGAAATATCCTTTCTCCTTTTTCCATCTTTTTACCATTGAATTTCCCTTTAAGGAAATTAGTGATTGTTGGGAGTTCTTCTCTATCGATATTGTTATAGTAATAACAGATTCCTTTTACTGATTCATAGTCATATGCAGTCCCATGTTTATACATGAAAACTCCAATAAAATGTGCCTCTACTTCTGGCTCTCTAAAACATTTAATTTCCCAATTTAACAATTTACTTTCATCATAAGTAAAACCATCCATCTCATCTGATGTAAGCTTCCAATATCTAGATCTTGCCATTATGTAATGAGGTAAAATATTCTGATATAAATTCCAATGTCTGTCTAATTAATAGTAAAACGTGATCTTCCTTTTATAGCAAATTGACATAATTGGTTTATGGGAGACAGAATAACCATTGTATTGAATTCCACCAATGTTGAGAAATTTCGTAATATTCAAGCAAGGATGATCAGAACTTCCCCTAAATCTATCAGCTTCTCACGTGTATTGAATTTAGTTGTTAGCGAAGGTCTCAAGAAATTTAAAGCATAATTCAAAACTAAAATTATTCATGTACTAACTCTATTTTTAATTAGGATGCTTAATGTGTTTTTCAATATAAGCATAAATGTATAAAATTATTCGGAAGATAGATTAATCTCGATTTAAATTTGAACATTGTTAATGGCAACTTTTAACGTTCAAGTAATCATAGAAAATAAACCTGGTATCAGTGATCCTGAAGGGGATACAATTCTAAATGATCTAGTTTTAAAAGGAACACACAAAACAGTTTCTAAAATCAAAACTGCAAAGATGTTAAAATTTACAATTAAAGAAAAAGACAAGAAGACTGCTGAATCAAAAATACAAGAGATCTGTGACGAGCTACGAATATACAATCCAGTGGTTAGTAAAGTATCAGTAGTAGTTTTTGATGCCTAGACTTTTCAGATTCAATTCAAATTAAATATCGCTAAATGTAAATACAAATGTGAAGGTTGGGGTTGTAGTTTTTCCTGGTAGTAATTGTGATCGTGATATGTATCATGTGCTAACTGATGTCTTTAATCTTGATACACAATACTATTGGCATGAGAAATCTCTTCCAAAAAATATTGATGCAGTAATTCTTCCTGGCGGATTTTCTTATGGAGATCGACTTAGAGCTGGAGTAATTGCGGCTCATAGCCCAATCATTAAGGATATCCAAAAGATGGCTGAAAAAGGGATTCCAATTTTAGGTGTATGTAATGGATTTCAAATTCTTGTAGAATCCGGGTTACTTCCTGGAGTTCTACTCAAAAACGAATCTCTAAATTTTATGTGCGAATGGACAAATTTGATTGTAGAAAACAACAAGACTCCATTTACAAATCAATTCAAACTACATGAGAAAATTCCAATTCCAATCGCAAATGGTGAAGGGCGATATTATGTTGATGATAATACTCTAAAACAATTAAAGAAAAAAAACCAAATTGTATTTAGATATAGTCAAGTTGTAAACGGCTCTTCAAATAGAATTGCGGGCGTCTGTAATCCAGCAGGAAATGTTGTTGGCATGATGCCACATCCCGAAAGAGCAGTTGAGTCAGAAATTAATCCAGTTGATAACAAACCCTCCTCTCTTATCTTTGAATCTCTAATGGTAAAAATGGGTGTTGTAAATTGAGTCTTGAACCTCAAGAACTAATTGAACTAAAATCAAAAATTGGTAGAGATCCAACTTCAACTGAATTACAAATTATAGCTGCAGAGTGGTCTGAGCATTGTTCCTACAAATCATCAAAAAAACATCTCAAAATGCTACCGATGAAAGGACCTCTTGTAATTCAAGAGAAAGGATATGACTCTGGTGTCTTGGATGTTGGGGGTGGGTATGTTATAACTGCACACATTGAAAGTCATAATCATCCATCTGCTGTTGAACCATATGGTGGTGCTGCGACTGGTGTAGGTGGTGTAATTAGAGATATTTTATCGACAGGGACGCGGCCTATTGCAATTCTTAATGGATTGCGTTTTGGAAATATAGAAAAAGATCAACAAGCAAGATGGCTTTTCAAAAATGCGGTTACTGGAATTGCTGACTATGGAAACTGTTTAGGCATTCCAACGATTGGAGGTGAAGTAGAGTTTGATGACTGTTATCAAAATTATGCCCTAGTGGATGTTGCAGCAGTAGGGTTTGGCAAAAAAGAAAATTTGATTAAAAATCATGCTAAGAAAGGAGATTTGGTAGTGCTACTTGGAGGTTCTACGGGTAGAGATGGAATGGGCGGTTCTCAGTTTGCTTCAGATTCTTTGGAATCAGAAGATCGCTCTGCAGTTCAAATCCCAGATCCTTTTATTGAGAAATTAATCATAGAGGCAATCTTGGAAGCGAGAAATCATAAACTAATCAATGCAATGAAAGACCTTGGAGGTGGTGGTTTGTCTTGTGCAGTTTCAGAGATTGTTGACACATTAGAAGTTGGAATAGAGATGGATGTTGACATGGTTCATACACGTGAATCAAACATGCATCCAGATGAAATAATGATCTCTGAATCACAAGAAAGAATGTTAATTATTACAAGTAAAACTAAATTAAAAAAACTGCAAGAAATTTGCAAAAAATTCCGTATCACGTGTTCTGTAATTGGTCATATAAAATCCGATAATCAAATGCATGTAAAAAAAGGCAAAAAGACATTTGCAAATCTTCCAACAGATGTTGTTGTAAATGTAACCCTTCTTGATTTGCCATCAAAAAAGCCTGTATATTTGAAAACAATTGAGAAAGAAAAAAAACTCAAATCAATTTCTGATTATTCTAAAATAATGATGAGTTTCCTTGGTGCACCAAACATAGCAAGCAAAATTTGGGTTTATGGACAATATGATCATGAGGTTGGCATTAGGACTGTCATAAAACCCGGACATGATGCATCAGTTTTACGACTAGATAACGGAAAATTTCTTTCTATAAAGATTGATGGAAATCCAAAGCAGTGTTACATTAATCCTAGAGAAGGCGCAATAGGTTGTTTTGAGGAGGCGTGCAGAAATGTTGTCTGTACTGGAGCAAAGCCAATTGGTATGCTTGATCATCTTCAATTTGGAAATCCAAAAGATCCTGAAATATTTTGGACATTTTTAGAATCCCTAAAGGGGTTAACTGATTTTGCTAACTATTTCAAGATTCCCTGTATTGGAGGCAAGGTCAGCTTGTACAATGAAACTCCTTTAGGATCAATAAAACCAACTCCTCTGATTGGAGTTTTGGGTTTAATTGATAAAAAACCTCTCATTCCTCAAAAGATTACCGAAGGTGATTGTCTTGTAATTGTTGGGGACACCAAAGATGAGATGGGTGGTTCTGAATACTTTGAATATGTTCACAAGTTCGTTGGAGGAAAATGTCCATCTGTTAACTTTGTAGAATCAAAGAAAAACATGAAAACTGTATTGAAAGTAATTCAAAGTCAACTCCTAAAATCCGTACATGATTGTTCAAAGGGTGGATTGGCAGTTGCAATATCTGAACTTTGTATGATGAATCAAATTGGTTGTAAAATATCATTAGAAAATGTTCCTGGTGAGAAACTTGATATTGACAGAATTTTATTTTCTGAAAGTCACTCTCGTTATCTTTTAATATTAGATAAGAAAAATCTCAAAAAACTAGAAATTATACTCAAAAAGAACAAAGTTTCATTCAAACTTATTGGTAAGTTTATGGGAGACAAAATTCAATTTACAAAGGGAACAAAATCGATCATTAATCTAAGAGTTGATATGGCGCAAAAGACTTGGATAAATTCGTTAAAGGACTTGGTGCTTCATGGTTAAAGAAAATTGTGGCGTAGTTGGAATCTTTAGTTTGAGTGGAACTAATGTAATACCTATGGTGATCGATGCATTAAGAGCACTTCAACATAGAGGCCAAGAAGCATGGGGCCTTGCAATTCCAAACAAACTCCCACTTAAAAGATTAGGACTAGTTTCTGCGGCATCATCAGAATTTAAAACAATTACAGAAGAATATGAATCTCCTTCAGTAATTGGACATGTACGTTACTCCACAATGGGACGTAGTACTCTTGAAAATGCACAACCCCTTAAAGTGAAAGATCTCTGTATTGCTCATAATGGAACAATTACAAATGTTCAAGAACTATCAAACCTTGTCGGGGGCTGCTCATTTACACCACAAAATGCTAGTGACACTCTTGTTGCAGCACAAAGACTGGTTGCACTAATCTCTGAGAAAGGCCAAATGGGTAAGGCATTGTCAATTCTTAAAAATGAGATGGTTGGCTCTTACTGTTTTACATTCATCACTGACGATAATTCTGTTTACGCTGCACGTGATCCAAAAGGATTTCGTCCAATGGTTTTAGGGCATAAAGAAGTAGATAATACTTACATTGTTGCATCTGAATCTTCAGCATTATCTGCAGTTGGAGCTGAACTGCAAAGAAATGTGAACCCTGGTGAATTAATTAAGTTAAGCAAAAATGGATTAGAGACCGAACGCTTCTCTGATGAATCTACACATGCACATTGTTCTTTTGAATTTACTTACTTTGCACATCCATCAAGTAACATGGAAGGAACCAATATCTATGTTGCAAGAAAAAACATTGGTAAATTTTTGGCAAGGAAATTTCCAATTAAAGATGCAGATTTAGTAATACCAGTTCCTGACTCCGCAAGACCTGCTGCACTAGGATATGCACAAGAACTTGGCGTGTCCTTTGATGAAGGCTTACTCAAAGACAGATATAGTAAGAAAGGACCATTACGAAGTTTCATTGAACCACATCAAACCGATAGAGTAGAAATTAATAGGTGGATTATGCCTATTAAAGAAATTATTGAAGGAAAACATGTTGTTGTAATTGATGATAGTTTAGTTAGAGGTACAAGCTCTAAGGCAATTATTAAGGCACTTCGAGGAGCTGGTGCAAAAAAAATTAGTATGGTCATTACATACCCTCCAATTAAATTTCCATGTTATGCTGGAATTGATTTTCCATCACAAGAGGAACTTGCAACATTTTCTAATGGAAAAGATATGACTACCGAAGAAACCACTGAAATGGTAAGACAAAGCATTGGTGCAGACTTTTTGGGGTATAATGATGCTGAAAACCTTGCAGCAGCAATTGGCATTCCAAAAGATTCCATGTGCTTTACATGTTCTTCAGGCAACTATGATTCTCTTGGAATTAAGCCCAAATTTAGTAGAATAGAGATGAAAGGTGAATAAATCGTGCAAGCCATCTGGAACAGTGTTGTGATTGCTGAAAGTAATGATACAATTGTAGTTGAAGGTAATCATTACTTTCCATTTAATTCAATTAAAAAAGAATATTTTCACAAAACTGAACAGACAACTCTTTGCGGTTGGAAGGGAATGGCAAACTATTATTCAATATCTGTTAATGGAAAAACTAACAAAGATTGTGCTTGGTATTATGAAGAACCAAATGACGCTGCCATGAAGATCAAGGGAATGGTAGCCTTTTGGAATGGTGTTGAAGTAAAGTAAGTCCTACACCAACTAGATTTGATAATTAAAATTCCTAAAATAATGGAATATTAGAGATAAGTTATGGAAGATGAGATAGCGAAACGCGACCATCAGAGAAATAAATCTGAAATTGTAAAATTAGTGAAAGAAATGTTTGGTTTAGAAAAATGGGGTGATGAAGAATATAAGAGAAAACTGCAAGAATTAGTTAAGAAAGATGATGATTTAATTAAAGATGTTATTAGAAAAATTAAGTTAGAAAAAGGCTTGGAATGAAACCTGTAATAATTACCTAACAATTTCCATCATATAATCAATCTTAATTATTAGGAAAACAACATACAATCCATGAATCAGTACACTCTAATTGTTGCTGCAGGAATTACTGTAATTGCAATAGTGGCTGTAATTTTTACTGGTGATATTTTGAAATTATCAGTTCCCACTCAAGAATATGATATCTTTGTTGATCCAATTTTAGACAAACAAAGTCTGTTTGTTATGGGAAGAGTAACAATTCAAAATATCGGTTCTCAACCCCTAACAAATATTCATGTGAACTTTGGGGCTGGAGATACTCTTGATCTTAAAACTCTCAAAGTAGGACAAAAAATAATACTCTCTCCTCCCCCTGATAACCCCATGGAGTTTGTGATGATCAGTGCTGATAACGACATCTTTGTAAGCAAAGCCTACCGTGAATTGCCAAAGATGGTTGGCATGATGGGTTCATGACCTTTTTACTATCAGTTAAATCATATCAAAATCCAGTGTGATTGTTTGAAGTTTCTTACAAGTGGTAAAGTAAAGGACATTTATGATGTAGATGAAGATACAATTCTTTTCAAGTTCTCAGATAGAGTTTCTGCTTATGATGTCAAATTCAAGCAAGATATCCCACAAAAGGGTGAAGTTTTGTGTAAATTTGCAGAATTCTGGTTCAACAAGTTAACCGTACCAAACCATTTTGTCAGACGTGAATCTGATACCGAGATTGTTGTAAAAAAGATGCAGATGCTTCCAATAGAGTGTGTTGTTAGGGGCTATTTCTATGGAAGTTTGGTAAATCGTTGGAAGAATGGTCAAATCACATTACCTGAAGGCATTGACACTACATTGGCTACAAAACTTCCAGAACCAATTTTTGATCCTACCACAAAATCAGAACACGATATTCCCATTAGTAAATCAAAAGCACTAGAGATGAATTTAGTTACTGAGGAACAATACAAATGGTTAGAAAAAACTTCGATTGAAATTTACAAAAAAATGGCAGAAATTGCTGATGGTGTTGGGTTTATCTTGGCAGATTTGAAATTAGAATTTGGAATTTTAGACGGACAAATTACTTTGGGGGATTCGATTGGTCCAGATGAGTATCGTTTATGGCCAAAAGAATCTTTTCAGGTAGGAAAAATTCAAGAAGCATATGACAAACAACTTTTGCGTGATTGGTTAACTGCTAATGGATATCAAAAACAATTTGACGATGCACGAAATGCCGATAAAGAACCTGTTGCTCCAAAAATTCCACAAGAGATAATTGAAAAAATGACAGAGCGTTATGTTATTGCATATGAGAAACTTGCAGGAAAAACTTTGTAACTATTATTGTGAACGTGATGTTGACTACAAGCTAACTTTAAACTCGAATTTTATTTTTGACATAATGACAAAATAACGTTCTGTTAGGCAATTACTGAAATAATTTTCAAGAGATAATTTTTTTGACATTTTAGAAAATTTCTAAAACCCCTACCAAAATTATTCTATTGATTCAATATTCATCATAGTGGTATTAATATTATTGAATACGTTACGATATTTCTTATATCAATTAGTATGGTTTTGATAGCAGTATGAATTTTATTGAAACAAAAAAAAATTAATGCTATTAGACAAAAAAATCTGATATAGGGATCTTTTAGATCAGACAAGAAGGTAATCTCAGTATGTCTACATTATTGGAAAAGCAAATCAAAGTAAATCGTATAGTTACGACAAGCATAGAACATGCACGTGCAATTGAAGATCCTGCACGAGCTAAAATTGTGGAAATGTTATACCACCAAGCACTTTCTGCAGATCAGATAACAAGTGTTCTAAAAAAGGTAGGATACAAAAAAGCATTAACAACAGTCCGTCACCATCTGGAAATTCTTAAGAATTCTGGATTAATTGAAATTGCAAAAATTGAAGAATCAAGAGGTGCTATAAAAAAATATTATGGCACTTCAACTAAACTACTAGATTTTAAGACCCCTGAAGATTTTGATTCAAAATATTCCAAAATAATTGACAAAACATCCACCAAAATTGAAAAAATCATCAAAGGTCTGACGCCAAAAACTACCAAATCAAAAGGTAAACAATCTAAAGAATATTCACAGTATTTAGTCGTGGAAATTATAAACAGAGCAATGACAAATGTACTAGAAAATTCTGAAAAGAAATAACAATGAAAAATTTTGCAAGACAAGTCTGTAAAACTATTTTCTGAAAAAAATCTCGTGTTTATTGCAACAATCATGAAAGATGGCTCTCCACAAGTATCTCCTGTTTGGGCAAACTATGAAGATGGATATATTTTTGTAAATACTGCAGAAGGAAGAATAAAACACAAAAATGTCTTACGTGATCCTCGTGTTGCGATATCTGTTGTATCAAAAAACAATCCACTTGATATGACAACAATTCGTGGAACTGTTGAAGAGTTGATTCCTGATTATGAATACAAACATGCAGACAAACTTACACAACAATACATGAATCGTGAACATTATCCATTCAAACGTGATGATGAAAAAAGAGTAATTCTAAAAATCAAACCAATTAAAGTTTTTGTTTTACCTGAATTGAAGATGAACGAGTAATAATTTATAATGTTTCTAAACTCGAGTTTAGAAATATAATTAATTATAAATTAAAAAAATAGAAAAAAGAAAGTAAGACAGTTTATCGTGTACGTTTAGCTGCCTTTCTTTTTGGAGCTGCTCTACGGTTAGCTGCCTTTCTTTTTGGAGCTGCTCTACGTTTAGCTGCCTTTCTTTTTGGAGCTGCTCTACGGTTAGCTGCCTTTCTTTTTGGAGCTGCTCTACGTTTTGGAGCTGCACCCTTTCGAGTTGCTGCTGCCTTTCTCCTGCGAGATGTTTTTGCTTTTGTTGCTGCTGCTGCTTTTGCTGCTGCATTTCTCTTACGAGTTCGTGCTGCTTTTTGAGCCGCTGCTGCTCTTTTAGCTTTAGAAATAGCCATACTTTTTTGCAAAAGTTATGCGTGTTATATAGTACAAGTCACACATAACTACGCTTACTATAAGAAAATTTGACACTTTTTTTGATTTTATAAAATACTCGATCAACAATTTGTTATACAAACAACAGCTGTATCTACAGTTGATTGTTCTTTTTGTGGTCTTACAATAATTTTGTATTGTACTTCTTCACCAAACGGAATATCAAACTGCGTTGTTATCTCAATTGGTTTGTTTGGCTCTAACCATTCTATGAATAAATCTTTAGAAGAAAACTCTCCTTCTCCAAATATTGCCTTGTGTTTTTGATCTCTTTCATCAACAATGTAGAATTGTCCTCCTGTCAGCAGAGTTTTTTCATCACTTATGTTTTTTGCAGTAATTCCAATCATTACAAACGTGTTTTCAGGTCTAATTTCCTCACTTCCATTATGTGTTCCTTCGAATGTAATGACATATTCTACTGGTCCAACTGTAATTGTATCTCCTGCTACTGCTGTGATGTAGTTTGTTTGGTATTGTGAATACATGTACATTCCAGCTCCCATTGAAGCAAATATTCCAACTATTATCATCACAACAACAAATCCCGCCATAAAAATAGTAAATTATTTTGGTATATAGTTGAAACGAAATTTTTAGAAAGAAATCTAGACCTAGTACAACGAATGGCACAAGGGGCAGGATAGATCTGAACTCTGATGGTATTATCACATAGAATGACATAAAATCAGCGGAAATTTGGGTAAAAACCCCCTGCCATTTTGGAATTTAGAGCAAAAAACCATCCAAATCAGGAAAAATGCCAAAAAATCATAATTTTAGATATGTTTGTTAAATTCAGTTGAATTGCGATCTTCATACTTTAATCAAAATATATAATATTCATTTATGAGATTTTTACCAATAACTAAAACAAAAACAATTTTGGGAATCTTATTAGCTGCAGTCTTTGCAGTTTCAATGATGATGCTCCCTATATCTGCAACATCTACAATTCAAGAAGTTGAAGAATCTACATCTAATGGTAAAACATTGGTATTGACAGCTGATTCTTCTATTGATGTAGTTAATTTCTCTGGATTTGCATTTCCAACTTAGAATGGATTTCTAGGTATTACATCACATGGTGGTGTATTAGATAGTGTAGGTCAAGACAATAAGGATGATGCAAGTTTTCATACCCATTTCGTAAAAGCTGAGGCAAGCACAAACTGTCCTGATGGTGTACAAGTTACACATGCATCAAAAAACACTGTTGGTGATGTAACCACATTGGATAATGTGTTGGTAGTATCAAGCGCAAATCTTGGATTGACTGGTGATGTAACTGGTGATGCATTTGCATTCACATTAGATAGTGGTCCAAACGGTGCACTCTGTTTACATTCTCATCTTTAACCTTTTTCGATAAGGTTTCCTTTTTCTTTTTTTAGAAGGGGTTTAGCTTTTACGCATAACTAAAAAAGATCATACATGTTTAGCTGGGAGATCATGGTGGTTTGATGGTTGCATTTCATATCTAGGCATAAGCGTTAAACCCCCCCTCAAATCACCCAATTTTGAAAAAATGGTATTGTGTCTAAATGAACTAAATTACAAGGGGGGTTTAACAACTAGGCATAATTTTAGAAAGCTAGTCATTTTAGAAAACTTTGTAACATTAGAATAAAGATGAAAACCCCCCCATTAAAACGACAAATTTGAATGAGTTTTGGATGTAAAACTATCGTAAAACTGACAAATGAATTATTTTTTAGAATGTCTTCATCAAAAATCTTGCAGCTTTTTCATGCATTTCAGATACACTATCAATTGCATCAAACATAGTTTGTTGATTGATGTTTTCTTTGTCGTCTAATACAACATATACTCCAATCTTTTGTTTTCCGTCTTCGGTTATCATTTTGTTAATTGCATGAATTGAATTACAAAAATCAGATACCTTTTTCTCAAATATTCCTTTTTCTTCTTCATTAAATCCCAAATATCTTGCAATCTGCTTATTTTTCATAATTACTTTGGCCCCTATTACTAGAATTCCTGGCTGTGCTTTTGGTTCAAATATTTCCACAGGATTTCCGTATTGCCCTGCATGCTTTACAAGAATTTGAAAAGAATTCTCTGGATTTTTTATTTCTTCAAAAGAATGACCTTCATGAGTCAACCATCTTTCAATATTATCTCGCATTTTAGATATACTCATGATAAAACGTCTCAAACAAGTCCTATATGACTCTAAATCCAAGTGATTACTAACACTAAATTTACAATATCTCTAAACTCGAATTTAGAAATATTTAAAATCCATGCCTTGAAATCATCCAAAAAATACTTACTAGATGTTTATATTAAAGCCAGAATCTAATCCCGGAATTGATGAAGCAATAAAAATATTGAAAATTATTCCAATAAACATCAACGCTAATCCTAAATACAAACAATTCTTCGCTTTACGTGGGTCATCATGGCGTAAAATAAAGAATGTAATAATACCACCAATTACTCCAAAGAATATTGGTAACAAAAACCACGCATTACTTCTTTGTTTTTCTGGATATGACATAATTTCTTACAATTATTTTGCAGTTAATGTTTTTTTCTGTATCTGTGTAATCTCTATTTCTACTGTTTCTAAAGGATCTTCAACCTGATTGCGTCTAATTGAGAACATTTTTGGTTTTTCAAAGTCAATAGTACAATCAGGGCATGCATAAACTAGTATTCTATGTTCATTTGGTGCTTTTGGATTAGATAATCTGGGATAATACACCAATCTTGCGCCACAATCAACACAATATCTATTGGCCCTTCTAGTTCTGACCAATGTAAATCTCCTGCATCATTCTAGATGTGCGATCATCTATTAGATCTATATTGTCTAATAGAATGAACTAATTACTATCAACCGATCAATATTTCTAAATTCGAGTTTAGAGATATAATTAATCTTATATGGCAATTTATCAAATATATTAAAAAATAATATTTCTAAATTCGAGTTTAGAAACAAGTGGCGCCGCCCATCAGACTTGAACTGACGACCATCCGATTAACAGTCGGACGCTCTACCACGCTGAGCTAGGGCGGCAACACGTTTGTACCTTGGTAAAAGTGATTTAATCCTTACGACTATTCAAATTAGACTAGAGTACTGATGGTCAGTTAAATTTAGAAAAAAATTCTTTAATTTCTTTTGAATGATTTTCTACTAATTTAATAATTTCTAGATGTTCCTCAGCTGTAGGTTCTCGCTGATGAACAATTTGAAATGCACTAAGTGCAGAACCAACCATCTCTCCAACAAAAAACCCACACAAAAAGTCACCAATACTTACACAATCCCATATTTGTCCAATTCTGGGTGAAGCTCCAGATGTTTTGTATAATTCTAATGTCTGTTCAATCAAGTCTATTGTTTGTTTTGTAAATTCAGGATCTAAAGTCATAAGGAAATCTAGAAATTTTATTTTTCTATACCTTTTTTTGTATCATAAACATAAATACCGTCTAAGAAAACTCTATGGTCTTTATTTTTTACTTTAGTTTTTTGCTCAATGTTAGCTGCAGTTTGAGTAATGTCGGTCCAAACTTCACCAGTAAGAATTACATCTTCACCTTTTGGAATAACTTTTGTATTTCCAACAATTTTTGTAATCCTTGGTGCACGTTCTCCTTGAAAGTTTTCAATTAAAATTTTCTTTCCATCTACTTTTACTGTGACTGGAAAGTGTGCAAACACAATCTTCATTTTAATCGTATATCCTTCTACTAAACCTTCACAAATATTTCTAATAATTGATCTTGCAGTATGTAAAATAGAATAATCTCTTTTTCTAAAACCTGTTGTTTTTAAGATAATTTTACTTTCTGTAATTTCTATATTTATTGGGATTTTACGAAAACTTTTGAAAGTTTTACCTAATGGACCTTCAAATCCTAACATATGTTTATTTTGTGTAACTTTTACTCCTTCTGGAATAATTACTTCATCCTGAAATTTTTCAAGTTGCTTAGTAGACATATCCTATCAAAAATCCCCCAATTCCTTTCTCTACTGCTTCATGATGAGACATTACTCCTTGATTCGTTGTAACAAGAAGCATTCCTCTATTGTATGCAGGTAAATATTGTTGTTCCCAACTGTTAAATTCATCATTTTTTACTTTAAATCTTGGGGAAATTGCTCCACATTTTGTTATTTTTGCTAATAGATTGATTTTAAATTTTCCGCCTCTTTTGTCGTCAATATGTTCAAACTCTCCAACATACCCCCCTTTTTGAAGGGTCTTTAAAACTTCAACCCCTATTTTTGAAGTTGGAAGAACAGTGCATTTATCTTTTCTTCTTGTTTCATTATTGTATAATGTGACAAATAGATTTGCTAAAACGTTAGTTGCTGGCATGATATCACCTATTTTTCCTAAATCCTAAAGAGACTGCTACTTCTCTGAAACATCGTCTGCATAACATTAAATCATATTTCTGTATAACTGCTGTATAATCTCCACATCTCTTACACCATCTTGAACCTCTACCAAAGTCATGTTTTTTTCTTCCAGTAAATTCGTATGATCTATCTTTTGGCATTATTCTATCGTCACTCCAAACTCTTTTACTAGATAATCCTTTGCTTCTTGACTTGTAATAATGTGAGATTTTCCAACACTTGCTTTATGTTTGCTTCTTTTTCTTATTCCATAACCTGGTCTAGTTAATGCAATTGAAATTCCAAGACCTAAAATTCCAATTTGTGGTTCATATTTGACACCCGGAATGTCTATGTGTTCATTAATTCCAAATGAATAATTTCCAAAATTATCAAATGATTTACCCTTAACAATATCTCCTTTTGCATCTAATAGTCTTTTCAGTAATGTTATGGCATCTTCTCCACGAACTGTTACTGACACTCCTATTGGTTCTCCTTTTCTAATTCCCCAATCCCTTTGTGTCTCTTTTGCATTGCGTGAACAAGATTTTTTTCCTGTAATTTGATCAAGTGCTCTCTTTGCAATTTCAATTTCATCTCCAGACTTACCTACTCCCATGTTGAGAACTATTTTATCTATAGATATTTTTTTCATTGGGGATTCAATTGTTTGAGACATATGATCACTTTAGTTGAATTACTGGCTCCTCTTTTCCTATTGCCATTACAATGTCAGCTGGAATCTCAATTTTCCTATCTCCTAAGACAAGAACTGCTCTTTTTGGAAGAATGAATGTTCCTTTTTCTATAGTTTCAATTTTACCTATTTGCCCTGCGTTAACTCCACGTGTTACTATACATTGGCAACCTGCTTCCATTTTTATAACCTTAAGAATTTTTAGATCTGGAATTTGTATCAAACATGTATCCCCGACATTTAATTTGATATCCGAAATTAATGAACGCCCGTCATGAAATCCTATCTGCATTTTCCCTTTGTTAATTGTAGTCTTACTAATTACTCTAACAAGTTTTTTTGATTTTTCTGATTCGTTAATCTTAATTGGTATTAACAATCTTTTTTCTGACGGAACTAAACGATAAATATCTGGTATATTTTTTAATTCTACTACATCCATTAATCCAATTGCATGATGAAGTGATTTTCTTACAACTCCGTCAATTTTCACTTTACCTGAATATATTGCAGATTTTGCTTCTCTAAGACTTGTAACTATTTTTAGCGTATCTCTTAGAAACACTGCAGTAGGCACAGAATAGTTCTTTTTGTGTGGACCTGGCCTTACTGTGATAACAAATCTCTTACTTTTTCTAGTAATTCCCCAGAACTGTGGAGCCATTTGACGCTTGAGTTTTTTACTTCCTGCTAGGCTTACCATTATTTCTCATCTTCCTTTTTTTCGGTTTTCTTTGCCTCTATTGTTTCTTTAGAGACTTTTTTCACTATCTCCTCTCCAGCTGGTTTTTCTTTAGGAACATCTTTAGGTTGCTTTCTTGGGTCTTTGCCTTCAAGTCTTGCCATTCTCCATTTGTCTCCAGTATTGAGTGAAGTGACTACAAGATTTGATGTATGAATGTAAACGTCAAATTTGTCTCCTTTTGTTTTTTCTTTTTTAATTCCTTCAATAGATACACTATTTTTTTGAGTAGATATTTTTGAAATTTTACCATCCACTCCTTTGTATTCTCCTCTGATAATTCTAATACTATCTCCTTCAATAACACGAACACTTCTTCTTCCATATTTTTTGTGCAGATCTTTTGATAATGCACTTCCAAGCTGCTTACTTTTTGTTGTGTATGTTGCACGATAAATCATTTTGTTGCGCATTTTAGTTGGTTTCATTTTTTTATACCACCATTGATGCCAAGTTAGCTACTCTTGGCCATTTTTCTGAAGCTTCTGCTGCAACAGGTCCTTTGATATCTGTTCCTCTTGTTTCTCCTTCTGGAGTAATTAGAACAGCTGCGTTGTCCTCAAAACATACTCTAACGCCATTTAATCTACGAACTGCATATTTTTGTCTGATAATTACTGCACCATGTACTTGCTTTCTTAATTCTGCTGGTCCTTTTTTTACTACAACATTACAAAAATCTCCTACTGCTGCTGCAGGAAGTCTAGACACTCTTGTTTTATGTCTTGGAACATTAATTATTTCTAAAATTTTAGCACCAGAGTTATCAGCGCATACAATTTGTGCACCAACCGGAATTACTCTTGTAACATATGGACGGAATTCTTCTACTCCTTTACCTGCTTGTTTTGCCATTATGCTCTAACCTCCACAACTACATATGATACTGATTTTGATATTGGTCTGCATTCTGCAGTCAAGACAAAATCTCCGGATTCAACATCAATACAATTTGGAACATGTGCGTGAATCGTGCTTTTACCTCTTGCATATCTCTTAAATTTTGTAAAGTAAATTGCTACTTCTTTTTGTATTGTAATTGTCTGCTTTGCTTTGCTGCCTGTTACCTTTCCATCAAAGAGTTTACCTCTTACTGATAAGTTTCCGTGAAATGGACAATTTCTGTCTGTGCATTTTCTTTTAGGTTCTTTTACTTTTAATCCAATATTTAGGGTCATATTTTCACTCCAATTCTGTCAAATGGTCTTTTTGCAATTTTAGAACCATCAATAACTATGTCTTGATTTCCAATTGAGAATTTCCAACTATTTTTTGATTTAGCAATTGATTTCATTCCATTCTTTGTATTTATTCTAAACATTGATTTTGTTTCATCAACAATTCTCCCATTTAATCCTATGATTTGTGGATTTGTCGATTTAGTAATCTCAGTATGTAATCCAATAAATTCATGTGATGTGATATTGTCTATTGTAATCATTTCTCTCTTTTCATCTCATTTACTCTAGTTAGCATTCTTGCAATATCATGACGTAGTGGTTTTAGCTTACCACTTTGTTTTCGTAGTGTGCCTTTAGCCCCATCAATTCTAAGTTTAGTAAGTTCACTTCTTGATTCCTGAATCTTACTTTTAAGATCTTTTTCGTTTAATTGTTTAATGGTTTTCATACTAATTCTAGTCATTTTAATCTGTTCTCCTCTTCCTCTAATGTCTCCAAACTTTTCATTTTTTCTTCTTCAATAGCAATTTGTTCTGATTCTGTTTTTACCTTCTCTGTTTGATCACTTACCTTCTCTGTTTGATCACTTACCTTCTCTGTTTGATCACTTACCTTCTCTGTTTGATCACTTACCTTCTCTGTTTGATCACTTACCTTCTCTGTTTGATCACTTACCTTCTCTGTTTGATCACTTACCTTCTCTGTTT
>ERZ813253.76-NODE-76-length-37537-cov-7.359690_pt1 | contig 37537 bp, 42 predicted proteins | sample MGYA00520893_ERZ813253 | MGnify/ENA primary metagenome ERZ813253 (study PRJEB31669, sample SAMD00080414) | marine metagenome | biome: oceanic hadal pelagic zone biome; feature: marine hadalpelagic zone; material: sea water | place: Pacific Ocean:Izu-Bonin Trench...
CGTCCTCCCACAGCGTCGCCAGCCCGGCCAGGCAGGCCTGGTCGTCGTGAACGATGGGCAGGGCGAGGGCCCCCGACCAGCGGCTGTCGCGCAAGGACATCCACAGCCACAGACGGCCGGCGTAGAACCCGGCGCGCCGCATGCGCCGCGCGGCCTTGATCAGAAGCAGGCGGGAGCAGTCGTAAGCATGGCCGATGTCGCGCCAGTCCGGGGGCAGCACGCGGCCATGGCCGAACATGCCCCGGCTCGATCCGGCCGCCTGGATGTCATGGCCGTGAAGCGCATACCACAGCCGCTCGCCGGTCACATTGCCCCAGATCTTGCGCAGGTGTTTCGGCTGGGCCCGCCACAGCCCGGCCATGGTGGTGATGCCGGCGTTTTGTAGGCGGCGCTCCATGCGCGCACCGATGCCGGAGACATCGGCCATGGGGATTTCGAGCAGCGGCCCGGGCATGTCCCCGGGGCGCCAGATGGTGACGCCGTCGGGCTTGTCGCGCTTGCCCGCCATCTTGGCCAGCAGCCGGTTGGCGGCGAAGCCTATGGAACAGGTGATATAAGGCCCGACATGACCCGCGATCCGGGCCTTTATGCGCGCCGCCAGGGCGTGCGGCGCGGCCCGGTCGGCGGGCTCGAGGCGGCAGGTTATCTCGTCGATGGACTTGATTGCGTCGATCGGAATGACCGTGGCGATCTCGTGCAGCAGCGCATGATGGGCGCGCCGGTAAAGATCGGGGCTTTGCGGCACCAGTATGATGTCCGGGCATATCTTCTTGGCCTCCAGCACCGGCATGACATTGGTGACGCCATGGCGCTTGGCTTCCTTGGAGCAGGCGATTACGCAGGTGTAGACGGTCGAGGTAAAGGGCACCACGCCGACCGGCCTGCCGCGCAGGCGCGGGTGGGCCTGCTGCTCCACGGAGGCAAAGAAGCCGTCAAAATCGAGATAAAGACACTCTATGGTTTCCGGCTTGCGCATCATCCGCCCGTGGAATTTGTGACGAGAATCCAATAGAACAAAAAGAGAACATAAAAGTCAAGAAAATTGTCGGCAAGGCTCGGGAATCCATCAAGGTATTCTTTCTAAATAATTATAATAGATGATATATTTAGAGTATATTCATATTTTCCCGATAGCTTGTAAGATGATCGCGGCCATGCGCCCGTCGCCGTCAATGAGGGCCGGTGAGGTGAAATTGCGTGCTTTTATCCTATCGCTGATGGTTGTTTCCCTGGGCCATGTGTCGCCCGCGGCCTACGCCGGCAGGGTGCCCGTGCCCGCCATCCCCCTGCTGGAAGACAAGCCGGCCCTCACCATCGCCGAGTATGAAGCCTTCGCCGCCATGGCGAAATACGCCGCCGACGAGGTGGCGATCCCGCGGCTGAGCATCACCGGCAAAATCACGACGCCCAGGGTCGGCTCAACCACATCCTATGGGGTGACCGTCACGGCTGATTTGGCGGCGGCGTTCGACGCCCATATGCGGGGCGACGGCCCGGCGGCGCTCGCGGCGCTCGATGCAGCCGAGGCGGCGGCCGGCGACAATGCCCGCAGCCTGTTCGAAATCTCCATGCTGCGCGCCCAAATCCACATCATGACCGGGCGCAGCGACGCGGCCGTGGCCGAAACCGCGCGGGCCGAGACGTATGAAATTCAAACCTTCAAGACCAATGTGAACAGCCGGGCGTTGCGCGGCGAGGCCCGGCTGTGGGCTGGCGATTTCGAGTTTGCCATCAACGATCTGGCCCAGGTTGCCGTGGCGACCAGGGAGTGGCGCCTGCCGACCTCCTACAACAGCCAGCCGACCAACATGGGCGAGATGTTCAACATGACCACGGTGCAGCTTCGCGCCTATGGCGCCCTGGCCGCGACCTATGTGCTGCTGGAGGATTTCGCGGCCGCCCCTGCCCTGGGCGTCGCGGGCCGAGGTCGCCGCCGATGTCTTTACCGTTGCAACCCATCCCATGTATGGGAGTTTTGTGCCGTTCCATGCCGACAGCTATTACGGCCGGGCGCTCAATCTCGCCGTGCTGGGCGCGGCGCGGCTGATCGTCAACGGCGATCGCAATGCCGCCGAGATGGCGGTCGCCTCGGCCCATGAACTGCTCGACGCCGCCGGGTTCGTGACCCCGAAAATCACGGTTGACATGCTCTACGCCCAGGCCTTGTTCGAGACCGGCTTCCAGGACGCGGCCGAGATCATCGCCGGGGCCGCGGGGCTCGATGCCGCCCGCCTCGGCCTGCCGGATATGGTCGGCGCATCGAGGCCCTGCGCGGCGAGGCGCTGTATGCGGATAACCGCGACGAGGAGGCCGAGATCGCCTTCCGCCGCGCCCAGGCGGCGATCGAGCTGGTGTCCGGCGCCCTGGCGACCGACCAGGCCAAGCGCCGGTTCGGCATCGATAAGGAAGGGGTCACCAACCGGCTGGTTGAATTCGGCTTGGCCAGGGGTGACCTCGCGGCGGTGTTTCGCGATCTCGAGCGGGCCCGCGCCCGCGCCTTCGTCGATATGCTTGCCGGGCGTCTGGTGGCCGAGGGCCGTCAGGCTGAATTGACCCAGGCTATCCGCGACCTCGACGTGGAAATTCGCACCCTGCGCCTGCTCGCCATGTCGCCGACCGGCGCCACCGGGGAGGTCGGCGCGGCGCAGGATAAACTATCCGCGCGGCGCGAAGAACTCACCGCCACGCTCCGCCGGCGCGACCCGGAAATGGCCGACGTGCTCGCTATATCCCACTACGAACTGGCCGATATCCAGGCGGCGCTCGGCCCCGGAGAAATCCTCGCCTATGGCCTGCCGTCGGGCGACGACGAGGCTCTGCGGGTGCTGTTGATCGGCCGCGACAAGGCTGCGGTGCGAGAGCTCGGCGCCGGCAACCGCAAGATCAGCAGGACGATCCGCGCCCTCCGCAAGGCGATGAACAGAGGCGCCGATGCGGGCAAGCAGAAAGCCATCATCGATCGCCTCGCCGGGTATCTCGCCATCGAGCAATGGGGTGCCGAGACGGCGCTTTACGTGGTGCCCTCGGGACAGCTCTTTTTCATCCCCTGGGGGGTGCTCGAATTGACGACTCCGGTCGCCGTGCTGCCCACCGGCGGCTGGCTGAAGCGGGCATCGGTTTCCGCCGGTGACCTGGCAACGGTGGTGGTCGGCGATCCCCAGTTCTTCGGCGACTTTCCCCAGCTTGCCGGCGCCAGGGCGGAGGCCCGAAAAATCGGCGTGCGCTATGGTGTGGAGCCGTTGCTCGGCGATGCGGCCACCGAGGCGGGGCTCCGCGAAAAAATCGGTAGCGGCGTGCGTATCCTGCATTTCGCCACCCACGCCCTGTTCGACGCCGCCAACCCCTTGCAGTCGTCCTTGATATTAAGCGGCGATCAGGCGGCCGACCGGCTGACCGCGGAGGAGATTTTTCAAAGGCCCTTATCGGCGCGTCTCGTGGTGCTGTCGGCCTGCGAGACCGGCGCCGGCGAGGTGGCGGCGGGCGATGACTTCCTCGGCCTGCCGCGCAGCTTCTACCTGGGCGGCACGACCACCGTGGTCTATAGCCTGTGGCCGGTCTCCGACGTGGGCACCATGGCCTTCATGGAAGCCTTCCACGAAGAATTGGCGAGTGGCGATGTGGGCACATCCTGGCTCGCCGCCCGCGACCGGCTGGCGGCCGATGGTTATCCGCCCCTGGTCTACGGCGCCTTCGTGCTCGGCGGATCACTGAAGCTGTGAGGCTCGAGCGGCCTTTATCATCGCAGGGTGGTGTTATACCAGGGTCTTGAACGACCAATCCTCGTCGTGCTGCCAGAATTCTTCCTTGCCGCCGCGCACCGCCCAGTCGCTGTCGGCGACGAGCCGCGAGGAAATGCCGCCGCGCGGGAAGAACTCGATCACCAGGCGCAGGCGGGCGGGATCGAAGGCCGCCATCAGATCGTCGAACATATGGTTGACGATACGCTCGTAGGAGACGTGGATGTCGCGGTACTGGAAGAAATATTTCTTCAGGCTCTTGAGCTCGATGATCTTCTTCAGGGGATAGAAGGTGATATAGACCCGGCTGAAATCCGGCTGCTTGTCGGTGCCCAGGAAGGTGAATTCAGGCGTATAAATCTTCATCTCATAGGCCGCCTTCGACGGGTTCGGCAGCGCCTTGAGGATCGTTTGATCGATGTCCTTGTAGTTTTTATGGTCTTCTCAAATTTGCCCTTCACTGTTGGGGGCTTAAGGGCCACATAGCAGGGTGCTCGAAACCCTATTGTGGAGAAATTACATGTTTATAGCTATGAACCGCTTTCGCATCGTCAAGGGCCGCGAGGCCGATTTCGAGCGCATCTGGGCGGAGCGGGACAGCCATCTCGACGAGGTTCCGGGGTTTGTGAAATTCGACCTGTTGCGCGGCCCCGAGGCGGATGACCACACGCTCTACGCCTCCCATTCGGAGTGGCAAAGCCGCGATGCTTTCGAGGCCTGGACAAAATCGGATGCCTTCCGCAAGGCCCATGCGGGCGCCGGGTCCGCCAAGGACATCTACCTTGGCCACCCTGAGTTCGAGGGCTTCGAAGCGGTGGCGCTTTAAACTCATGGGCAAGCGCCTGGATTTCGCCGCGACGGGCCGCAACGGTGACGCCATCCTGGAGGTTTTGCGGCCGCTGTTTGGAGCGGCCCCTATCGACGTCCTGGAGATCGCCAGCGGCTCCGGCCAACACGCGGTGCATATGACATCGGCCTTGCCCAACGTCACCTGGTGGCCGACGGATCTCGATGCGGATCATCTGTTGAGCATCGATGCCTGGCGCCAGGAGGCCGGCGGCGATGCGATCCGCCCGGCGACCCGGCTCGACGTCACCGACGACACCTGGCGGCGCGGCGACCGCCCGGCGGGCTGGCCGCGGGCCTTCGATGCGCTGGTCAATATGAACATGATCCATATCGCGCCCTGGGCCGCAGCCGAGGGTTTGATCGAAGGGGCTGCCCGCGCCCTGTCCGAGGGCGGGTTGTTGTATTTCTACGGCCCCTTCATGCGAGACGGCGAGCATACCGCCGACAGCAACGCCGCGTTCGATGAAAGCCTGCGCTCGCGAAACCCCGATTGGGGGGTGAGGGACATAGCGGAGGTCGAGGCGGCGGCGAACCGATACGGGTTCAAATTGGAACGCATGGTGGACATGCCCGCCAACAATTTATCATTGGTGTTACGGATCTAGCGCGCTCGACTCACATCCTCTCGATGATGAAATCGCAGATTTCCGAGACATTGTTGAGGTCGAGTTGGGGGAGGGCGGTATCGGACAGTACGCCGTCGGTGGCGATGGCGATGATGTAGGGGTCGCCGGTATAGAGCAGGGGTTTGCCCGCCGCCGGGCGGTGAACCTCAATCTTGTCATGGCTGTGGGTCTTGAAGCCCTCGACGAGCAGGATGTCGACGGGCTTCATGCGGCGCGCCAGGTCTTCGAGGCTGGGCTCGGGGGCGCCGCGATGCTCGTGCAACAAGGCCCAGTGATCCTCGGCGGCGACCACCACATCGATCGCGCCGGCGTCACGCAAGAGCCGGGTCAGGCTGCCCTTCTTGTCGATGGAGACGTTGTGGTGGGTGTGTTTGACGGTCGAGACGGTCAGGCCCCGCCGTCTGATCTCGGGAATCAGACGCACCACAAGGGTGGTCTTCCCGCTGCCGCTGTATCCGGCGATGCCGATTATATTCATGGCGCGTAATGTGGTGTCTGCTGATGGTTTCTGTCAATGCGCGATAGAACCAATCCGCCTCTACCATTGGCGGGATGAAGCGTTTAGAGTGACTCAAGATCACTATTTTCCCGAAGGGTCCGCCATGCAAAAATCGCTGTTGATAACGCCTGAACTCTGCACCAGTTGCCTGCAGTGCGAGATGGCCTGTTCGTTCGAGCATGGTGGAGTTTTCAACCCCGCCAAGTCGCGCATCAAGGTGTTCGAATTCGAGCATGGCAGGCGGGCGGTTCCCTATACATGCACCCAATGCGCCGAGGCCTGGTGCATGTCCGCCTGCCCGGTGGAGGCGATCACCAAGAACGCCGAGACCGGCGCCATGGAGGTCGAAGACGCGGTCTGCGTCGGCTGCAAGGTCTGCACCATCGCCTGTCCCTTCGGCACCATCAATTACAATGCGGATACCGGCAAGGTCCTCAAATGCGACCTCTGCGGCGGCGATCCGAAATGTGTCGAGGCCTGCCCGACGGCGGCCATCGTCTATGTCGATGCCGACTGGACCGGGTATGACCGCATGCGTGCCTGGGCGGCCAAGACCGACGCCCAGCCGGCGCCCTAAGGGGACGGCGTCATGGGCTGGCAAAAACAAGTTCTTCGCGTCGATCTCACCAAGGGCACGACCAGCGTCGAACCCCTCAACATGGAATGGGCCCATGCCTATCTCGGCGAGCGCGGATTGGCGACCAAATATCTGATGGAGAACATGGACCCCAAGGCCGACGCCATGGGTCCCGACAACGTGTTGATTTTCGCCACCGGGCCGTTGACCGGCACCATGGCCTCGACCAGCGGGCGCTATGCGGTGATCACCAAGGGGCCGTTGACCAACTGCATCGCCTGCTCCAACTCCGGCGGTAAATTCGGCGCCGAGCTCAAGTTCGCCGGCTATGATCTGCTCATCATCGAGGGCCGGGCGGCGCAGCCGAGCTATCTCCATATCGTCGACGATATGGTCGAAATTCTGCCCGCCGACGCGCTTTGGGGGGGGACGGTCTGGGAGACCGAGGCGGCGATCAAGGCGACGCATCAGAACCCGCTTCTGAAGGTCGCCTCGATCGGCGTCGCCGGCGAGCGCGGCGTGTTTTACGCCTGTATTATCAACGATTTGCACCGGGCCGCCGGGCGTTCCGGCGTCGGCGCCGTCATGGGGTCGAAGAACCTCAAGGCGATCGCCGTCCACGGCACCAAGGGGGTGACCGTGGACGACCCCGCGGCCTTCATGAGCGCGGTCAAGGAAACCAACAAGCTGCTCGCCGACAACGGGGGCGTCAAGGAACTCACCGAATTCGGCACCCACGCCATGATCGACATGATGCAGGAATGGGGCAGCCTGCCGACCCGCAACTTCAACGAAGTTCAGTTCGAGGGCACCCATAAGATCAACCCGGCGGCATCGACCACGAAGAACGCCAACGGCCATCAAAACCTGCTCACCAACAAGGCCTGTTTCGGCTGTACCATCGCCTGCGGCCGGATTGCCCATATCGACGAAGATCATTTTACCATCGTCAACCGGCCGCGCTATCGGGGGGCGTCGGGGGGCATCGAATACGAGGCCGCCTTCGCCCTCGGCCCGGTGGTCGGGGTCGACGACATCGACGCCCTGACCTTCGCCAGCTTCATGACCAACGAGCACGGCATGGACCCGATTTCCTTCGGGGTCACCCTGGCGGCGGCCATGGAACTGTTCGAGATGGGCGTCATCACCGAGGCCGACACCGACGGCGTGGCGCTCAACTTCGGCAACGCCGAGGCGCTCACCATCATGGCCGAGAAGACCGGCAAATATGAAGGCTTCGGCCAGATACTCGGCCTCGGCTCGAAGCGCCTGTGCGAGAAATACGGCCATCCCGAGCTCTTCATGGGGGTCAAGGGCCAGGAGTTCGCGGGCTATGACGCGCGCACGCTCCAGGGCATGGGCCTGGGCTACGCCACTTCCAACCGCGGCGCCTGCCATCTCAAGCACGACACCTTCGGCGTCGATATGGAAGACACCAGCGGCGACGGCAAGGCGCAGGTCTGCAAGGATTCGCAAGACTTCACATCGATGGTCGATTCGACCGGGCTCTGTCTGTTCACCGCCGGCGCCCTCGGCATGGAAGGCTACCAAAAGCTGCTGAATTCCGCCTGCGAAGGCGACTGGACCGCCGAGCGCTTGACCGAAACTGGCGAGCGGGTGTGGAATCTCGAACGTCAGTTCAACCTCGCAGCCGGCATTACCGCCGCCGACGACACCCTGCCCAAGCGCCTGCTCGAGGTTCCGGCGCCGTCGGGTTTGGCCAAGGGCCGAGTAAACGAACTCGGCAAGATGCTGCCCGAATACTACGCGGCCCGCGGCTGGACCGTCGACGGTGTGCCGAGCAACGAGACGCTCTCCCGGTTGAAACTATAGAGCCAAAAGGTAGACCATGGATTACATCATCATCGGCGCCGGCCCGGCCGGCGTGATCGCCGCCGAGACCCTGCGCAAATGCGACCCGTCCGGCGCCATCACCCTGATCGGCAACGAGGCCGAGGCACCCTATTCGCGCATGGCTATACCCTACCTGCTGGCCGAGAACATCGCCGAGGAAGGCACCCATCTGCGCCATGGCGAGGACCATTACGGCGGTCTCGGCATCACCCTGCGCCGGGATCGGGTGTCGTCGATCTCGCCGGGCGATACCAGCGTTGCCCTGGAGAGCGGCGAAACCCTCAAATACGACCGCCTGCTCATCGCCACGGGGGCCCGCGCCACGCGCCCGCCGATTCCCGGCCTGGACATGGAAGGCATCGAATCCTGCTGGACCCTCGATGACGCCCGCCGCATCGCCGCCGCCGCCACGTCGGGCTCGAAGGTGGTGCTCATGGGCGCCGGTTTCATCGGCTGTATCGTGCTCGAAGCCCTGGCCGCGCGCGGCGTTGAGCTGACCGTCGTCGAGATGGAGGACCGCATGCTGCCGCGCATGATGGACGATGTCGGCGGCGGCATGATCAAGCGCTGGTGCGAAAGCAAGGGCGTCACCGTGATGACCGGGACGAAGGTGACCGGCATCGAGGCGGCCGGCGGCGGCTACAAGCTGGCCCTCGAAGGCGGCGCATCGATCGATGCCGATCTGGTGGTCTGCGCCACCGGCGTCGCCCCCTATCTCGATTTTCTCGAGGGCAGCGGCATCGAGACCGACCACGGTATCCTGGTCGACAACCATCTCGAGACGAACGTCGCCGGCATCTACGCGGCGGGCGATGTCGCCCAGGGCCCGGATTTCTCCACCGGCAAGCAGGAAGTCCACGCCATTCAGCCGACGGCCAGCGCCCATGGCCGTATCGCCGCCCTGAACATGGCCGGCCAGGCGACCGCTTATGAGGGCAGCCTGGCGATGAATGTGCTCAACACCCTGGGGCTGGTCTCGAGTTCTTACGGCTTGTGGCAGGGCGTCGAGGGCGGCGACCGCGTGGTGGTTTCCGACGAGGACCGCTTCAAATATCTCCGCCTCGAATTCGACGGCGACGTGATCGTCGGCGCGCTGGCGTTGGGCCTCACGCAACATGTCGGCGTGCTGCGCGGCCTGATCCAGACCAAGGTGAGCCTCGGCCCCTGGAAGGAAAAGCTGATGGTCAACCCGCATCTGATCATGGACGCCTATCTCGCCCAGACCCAGAGCGCCTAATACCCCCTTGCGTATTACCCTCAAGACCGCCAGCGCCACGGCTAAATACCTGCCTGCGGGAAGCCGTGGCGCCAGCGCCATTATCACCGTCGCCGACGGCGCCACGCCGAGCGATGTGATGAGCCAGCTCGGCATCCCGCCCGACGGGACCTATCTGGTCACCCACAACGGCGCCGCCGTGACCATCGCTAAGCGCAAAACCGTGATCCTGGCCGAAGGCGACACCCTGGCCGTCATGCCCCCGCTGAGAGGCGGGTGAGGAGAAGCCGTCAGCGATCAGCTATCAGCGATCAGCTATCAGCTGTCAGCTATCAGCCAGGAAGCTGTTTTTAAGCTGACCGCTGATAGCTGAGGGCTTACTTCTTCCCGCGCGGCAGATCGATGACCCGGCCGCCGTCGGTGGCGGGGTCGAAGTCGTAGCCCCGGCGGATTTCGATGTTGCGCAGGATGACGTCGAGACAAGTCACATCGATGGGGTCGGGGCTCAGGGGCTCGGCGTATTTCATCACCAGGCTGCGATAGGTCTCAAGCTCGTTGGGCATGAGGCTATCGCCGGCCTCCCCGACCTCATCGATCAGGTGCTTGAATGATGCGTAGGCGGCCATATTGAACATCACGCGCATAGTGAATTAACCGCGCGGCCCTGTCGATGGGCGCTTTATGATGATATACAGGAGCCGTCGAAACGGCCAAGCGCGCAAGAGGAACGATCATGAACGAGAGCCACGATGCGGAATATGAAGATCACGCCAGTACGTGGCTGGGTTTCACGCGATTTGTAACCATAAGCACGGTTATTGTCGTCGTCATTCTGCTCGCCATGGCCGCGCTCCTGGTCTAACCCGCTACTCCCACTCGATGGTACCGGGTGGTTTCGAGGTTATGTCGTAGACGATGCGGTTGATGCCGCGCACCTCGTTGCAGATGCGGGTCGAGACCCGCGATAGAAATTCCGCCGAGAAATCATAGACATCGGCGGTCATGCCGTCGGTCGAGGTCACCGCGCGCAGGGCGCAGACATAATCATAGGAGCGCTCGTCGCCCATGACGCCGACGGTCTGCACCGGCAGCAGCACGGCGAAGGCCTGCCAGATATCGTCATAGAGCCCGGCGTTCCTGATCTCTTCGAGATAGATGGCGTCGGCGCGGCGCAGCAGGGCGCAGCGCGCCTCTGTCACCGCGCCGGGGATGCGGATGGCGAGGCCCGGCCCGGGGAAGGGATGGCGCCCGACGGCGGCCTCCGGCAGGCCCAGTTCGCGCCCCAGTTCGCGCACCTCGTCCTTGAACAGGGCGCGCAGGGGCTCGACCAGCTCGAGGTTCATGCGCTCGGGCAGGCCGCCCACATTGTGGTGGGATTTGATCACGGCGCTCGGGCCGCCGGCGAAGGACACGGACTCGATGACATCGGGATAGAGCGTTCCCTGGGCGAGAAATTTGGCGCCGTCGATCCTGTTGGCCTCTTCCTCGAAGACATCGATGAAGGTCGCGCCGATGATCTTGCGCTTGGTCTCCGGATCGCTGACCCCGGCCAGCTTGCCGAGGAACAGATCGCCCGCGTCGCGATGGATCAGCTTGATGTTGAAGCGGTCGTGGAACAGGGATTTGACCTCATCGGCCTCGCCCTCGCGCATCAGCCCGGTATCGACGAAGACGCAGGTCAGTTGATCGCCGACGGCCTCCTGCAGCAGCACCGCGACGACCGAGGAATCGACCCCGCCCGACAGGCCGCAGATGACGTGGCCGTCGCCGATCTGGGCACGGGCGCGGGCGATTTCCTGCTCGCGGAAGGCGGCCATGGTCCAGGTGCCCTTGCAGCCCGCGACCCGCTTCACGAAGTTATCGATCAGGGCGGCGCCATGGGGCGTATGGACGACCTCGGGGTGGAATTGCACACCGTAGTAGCGGCGCTCGTCGTCGGCGATGGCGGCGTAGGGGGCGCCTTCGCTGCGCGCCACGGGGCGGAATCCGGGCGGCAACGCGGTGACCCGGTCGCCGTGGCTCATCCAGACCTGCTCCTTGGCGCCGCTATCCCAGACGCCGTCGAACAGATCGCACTGACCCGAGATATCGATCGAGGCGCGGCCGAATTCGCGGTGATCGTCGCTTTCCACCGTGCCGCCGAGCTGGGCGCACATGGTCTGCTGGCCGTAACAGATGCCGAGCAGCGGCACGCCGATCTCGAACACCCGCTCCGGCGCGCGCGGGCTCGCGGCGCCGGTGACCGAAGCCGGGCCGCCGGACAGGACGATGCCGCGCGGCGCGAAATCGTCGATCGCCGCAGCGCTCATATTGAAGGGATGAACCTCGCAATAGACGCCGCTCTCGCGCACCCGGCGCGCGATGAGCTGGGTCGTCTGGGCGCCGAAGTCGAGGATCAGAATGCTGTCGTTGTCGGCCCGCCGGTCTTCGCTCATTTACACTCCGTCCTGAATCCGCGCTCCTGAAGCCGCGCCATGGCGTTAGTTACTCTGCGCGGCCTTATATTTCTTGATCGCCGTCTTGAGGTCCGTATAGGCCTCGCAGCCGAAGGCACAGGCCGCGTCGAGGACCTCGAGGCGTTTTTCCGCGTTGGCCAGGTCTCCGGTCTCCAAATAAAGCTCGCCGATATATTCATTGGTGCCGAGGTGGTTGGGATCGAGCTTCAGCGTCTCGTTGTAGTTCTCGAACGCCAATTCGACATTGCCGAGTTGACGATAGCTGAAACCGAGCAGATTGTAGCCGTCCGCATTGGTCGGGTCGGTGTTGACAACCTTGGTGAAATAGCCGACAGCCGCCGCGAAATCTCCGCCCATCGCCGCCTTCTCGCCGGCCTTGAAGTCCGCCGATCTGGGCACGCCGCCGTCGGATGACGAGACCACGTTGCCGACCGACGCGGCCCAAACGCCGGCGGGGGCGAGAACAAGCGGCAAGGCGAGGATCAGGGCGATGGCGATTGGCTTCATGGACATGAAATATCCTTATCATATCGCTCAGGTTACGCCGCGATAGTTCGGCGGCTCGTGAGTCACCGTGATGTCGTGGACGTGGCTCTCGCGCAGGCCGGCGCCGGTGATGCGCACGAACCGGCAATTCTTCTGCATGGCGGCGATATCCGGGTTGCCCGTATAGCCCATGGCGGCGCGCAAGCCGCCGACCAGTTGATGGGTGATATTGGCCAGCGGCCCGCGATAGGGCACGCGGCCCTCGACCCCTTCGGGCACCAGCTTGAGCGTATCCTTGATGTCCTGCTGGAAATAGCGGTCGGCGGAGCCGCGCGCCATGGCGCCGAGGGAGCCCATGCCGCGATAGGATTTATAGGATCGGCCTTCGGAGAGAAAGACCTCGCCGGGGCTCTCATCCGTGCCGGCCAGAAGCGAGCCGATCATCGCGCAGCTGGCGCCCGCGGCGATCGCCTTGGCGAGATCGCCCGAGGATTTCAGGCCGCCGTCGGCGATCACCGTGACGTTCTGATCGCGGCAGCGCTCGGCGACTTCCAGGATCGCGGTAAGCTGCGGCACGCCGACCCCGGCGACGATTCGGGTGGTGCAGATGGTGCCCGGACCGATGCCGACCTTGACCGCATCGGCGCCGGCATCGATCAGCGCCTGGGCGCCGTCGGCGGTGGCGATGTTGCCGGCGATCACCTGGGCGCGATTGCTCTGCTTCTTGATGCGCGCGACGCTTTCAATCACGCCCTGGGAGTGGCCATGGGCGGTGTCGACGACGATGAGATCGCAGGCGGCGTCGATCAGCGCTTCGGCGCGGGCCATTCCCTTGTCGCCGACCCCGGTGGCGGCGGCAACGCGCAGGCGGCCCTGATCGTCCTTGCAGGCATTGGGATACTGCTGGGATTTGACGATGTCCTTGACGGTCACCAGGCCGACGCAGCGATAATCGTCATCGACGACGATCAGCCGCTCGATGCGGTGCTGATGGAGCAAGCGTTTTGAATTCTCCGTATCGACCCCGTTGCTCACCGTGACCAGATTTTCCTTGGTCATCAGCTCGGACACCGGCTGGTCCGGGTTGGTGGCGAAGCGCACGTCCCGGTTGGTCAGGATGCCGACCAGATGGTTGTCGCCCTCGACTACGGGCAGGCCCGAAATGCCGTAGTTTTTCATCACCGCCAGGGCCTCGGCGAGGGTCTGTTTGGGCCCGATGGTGAGCGGGTCGCCGACCACGCCGGCCTCGAATTTCTTGACCCTGCGCACCTCTTCGGCCTGCTCGGATATATCGAGATTCTTGTGGATCACGCCGATCCCGCCGGACTGGGCCATGGCGATGGCGAGGCGGCTTTCGGTGACCGTATCCATGGCCGCCGAGATCAAGGGAATATGGATTTCGATGGTCGGGGTGATATGCGTGCGCACGTCGACATCCTGCGGCAGAACCGCGGAGGCCGCCGGCGTCAAGAGGACATCATCAAAGGTCAGGGCTTCAGGAAATTTCATACCAACTCCAAGGTTCGAGTTGGCGAGCTATCATATACAGATTCGTGAATGCGCCAAGAGCGATCATGCGCTAGGGCCGGGATTTTCTTCGGCCTCCGCGTTCGATCCGCGAAACCCCGTCGCGACCAGGTAGATTTCGGCCGAATCGCTTCGGCTGGCCGGTGGTTTGATATGCTTGACCTGGGTAAAGGCCCGCTTGACGGCGCTAAGCAACCCGGCATCGGCGCCGCTGCCCAGGGCCTTGCAGATGAAGGCGCCGCCGGGGGCGAGAATGGTCTCGGCGAAATCGAGGGCGGATTCGCACAGGCCGATAACCCGCAGACGGTCGGTCGCCGCATGGCCGGTGGCGGGCGCCGCCATGTCGCTCAACACCACATCGGCGGGGCCATCGAGGGCGGCGTGGATGAGTGCCGCCGTTTCTTCGTCGCGAATATCGGCCTGGATGGTCTTGGCGCCCGGTACGTCCTCCATGGCCGTGATGTCGACCGCCACGACCCGCCCGCCGCCGGGCTTGCCCGCGGCGACGCGCGCCACGGCGACCTGGGTCCAGCCGCCGGGCGTCGCCCCCAGATCGACAACACGACATCCGCGCGACAGCAGGCCCAGGCGGTCGTCGATTTCAAGCAGCTTAAAGGCGGCGCGGGAGCGATAGCCCTCGGTCTTCGCCGCCGCCACGTAGGGATCGTTGAGTTGGCGTTCGAGCCAGCGTCGCGACGAGGCCTTGCGGCGCTTCTTGGCGTGCGGGCGAACATGTTCTCCGCGGCCGCTGCCGCCGCTGCTCTTCGTGCTCATGTCGCGAGAGTCAAATTCGGGGGCGGATCAGGAGGCGACCGGCGCGGGGTGCCCCAGGGCCTCGGGCAGCTCGCGGTCCGGGCCGATGCCGTAATCCACCGTTGCCGGCAAACAGGGATGGATCATGCCCATCAACAAGCCTTCGCGGACACCACGGTCGGCGACCCTGAGGGTGCCGACCGGCCAACTGCGTTGAATGGCGTCGAGGATGGCGCAGCCGGCGATCACCAGATCGGCGCGATCGGGGCCGATGGTCGGGATCGCGGCACGGGCCTCGAAATCGAGCCCCCGCAGGCGCGCCGAGACCCGATCGATTTCGTCGAAGGAAAGACGCAGGCCGTCGACCTGGGCGCGGTCATAGCGCGCAAGCTCCAGATGCACCCCGGCCATGATGGTCACCGTGCCCGACGCTCCAAGCATTTGAACGTCGCCGGCGGCGATGCGCTCGGTGATGCGGTGCCTGTCCTCGAAAGGCGCCAGCATGCCCTCTATCTCGGTGACCATGGCGTCATAGACTGCGCGGGTTATGAAGTCGCCGCCGTGGGCCTCGGCCAAGCTGACCACGCCGCAGGGCAGGGAGGTCCAGCCCACCATTTCGTGCGGATAGACGTCGAGGCGCATCCACACCAACTCGGTGCTGCCGCCGCCGATGTTGAACAGCAACGCCCAGGGCGTGTCGGGGTCGAGCAGGGGCTGGGAACCGGCAAGCACAAGCTGCGCCTCTTCGCGGGGTGAAATGATGTCGAGGACAATGCCGGTTTCCCGGGTTACCCGGTCGATGAATGCGTCGCAGTTGGTGGCGCGCCGGCAGGCATCGGTGGCGATGCAACGCGCCCGCTCGACGCGGCGGCGGCGCATCTTGTCGGCGCAGACGCGCAGGGCCGAGATGGTGCGCGCCATGGCGGCCTCGGACAGCGCCCCCCGGGCGGCGAGGCCTTCACCGAGACGGACGATGCGCGAGAACGCATCGATTACGCGAAAGCCTTGACCGAGCGGCTCGGCGATCAGCAACCGGCAGTTGTTGGTGCCGAGATCGACGGCGGCGAAGGACGCCCGCGATGGCGTTGTTTTGGAGGGCTGCGATCTATGACCCGTGGCCGATCCCTGACCGACAGGCCGTAACGCCGCTTGACGCCGTGCGGCAGGTTGCCGTCCACGCGCGCGCCACTTTCCCCCCTGTGCCGCTTTATTCCCCATCAGGGATGCCTCCTTATTCTCTGCCTCCTTATTCTTTAAAGGCTTCTAGCTTTATCCTAGGCCGATGCGCTGGTCTCGTCGAGCTTCGCCTTGATGGCCAGCAGATCCTGCCAGGCTTCGCGTTTCTGCAAGGGCTGGCGCAGCAGGTAGGCGGGATGAAACGTCGCCATGGCGGCGATCGGCGACTCCAGGCCGGGGCTGGTGTAATCCCGCCACTTGCCGCGCAGGCGGGTGATGCCTTCGCTGGTCTCGAACAGGGCCTTGGCCGCGATACCGCCGACGGCGACCAGAACCTGGGGGCGCACGAGTTCGATCTGGCGGCGCGCGAACGGCAGGCAGGCGGCGATCTCATCGGCGGACGGGTTGCGGTTGCCGGGCGGCCGCCAGAACACGATGTTGGTGATCAGCACCGTCTCGCGGTCGAGATCGATGGCCGCCAGCATGCGGTCGAGCAGCGTGCCCGCGGGGCCGACGAACGGCAGGCCGCGCCGGTCTTCCTCGGCGCCCGGCGCCTCGCCGATGACCATGAGGCGGGCCTGGGGGTTGCCGTCGCGGATCACCGTGTTGGCGGCGGTTTCCTTCAGGGCGCAGCCGTCGAACGCGTGGATCGCCTCGACCAGCTCATCGAGGGTCCGGCAGGCCGCGGCGCTGGCTGCCGCATCGGCGGCGATAGGGGTCACCGGCGCCTTGCTCGCGGGTTTTGGCGCCGCTGTCGGGGGCGGCGATGATTTAACCGCTGTGGGAGGCGGCTCGGGGGGCGTTTCGGGGGCCTGGGCCGGGAGAGCCCGGGCCTGAAGAACTTGAGATTGAGCGAACCGGTCCTGGGGCGTCTCGCTGATCGCTTCGTCGGCGCCCGCCTCCAGGTACCATTTCAATAAAGCTGCTGGGTGGGGAGCGCCTGTCATGAGGAGAATTTAGCACGGCACTGGGGGGAGTAACCAGCAACATGAATTGACCGGGCTCGCGCGTCGGAATATAGAACGACGAAAGCGTCGCAGCAGCCTTTGGAGTGCCGGGAATGGAACGCGAGTCCATGGAGTATGACGTCGTTATCGTTGGCGCCGGGCCTTCCGGTCTGGCGGCGGGGATACGACTCAAGCGGCTGGCCGAGGAACAGGGCCGCGAGGTTTCCGTCTGTATTCTGGAGAAGGGCGCCGAGGTCGGCGCCCACATCCTGTCGGGCGCGGTGATCGAGACGCGGGCGCTGGATGAATTGCTGCCCGATTGGGCGGAGCGCGGCGCGCCGCTCAACACCCCGGCCACCGATGACCGCTTCCTGTTTCTCACCGAAACCAGAGCCTTTCGCCTGCCGACGCCGCCGCAGATGAACAACCATGGCAATTATATTATCAGCCTCGGCCTGTTCGCCCGCTGGCTCGGCGAACAGGCCGAGGCCCTGGGCGTCGAGATCTATCCCGGATTCGCCGCCGCCGAGGTGCTGTACGACGAGGCGGGCCGGGTGCGCGGCGTGGCGACCGGCGATATGGGGATCGGCCGCGACGGCGAGCCCAAGCCGGGCCATGAGCCGGGCATGGAGCTGCTCGCGCGCTTTACCTTGTTCGCCGAGGGCTGCCGGGGGTCGCTCACCAAACAGCTCTTCGACCGGTTCGATTTGCGCAACGGCGTCGATCCGCAAACCTTCGGCATCGGCATCAAGGAGCTGTGGGAGGTGTCGCCCGACCGGCACCGCCCCGGAAGCATCGTCCACAGCATCGGTTGGCCCCTGGACTCATCGACCTACGGCGGATCGTTCCTCTATCACCTGGAGGACAATCTAGTGGCCGTGGGGTTCGTCATCGGCCTGGATTACGAGAATCCCCATCTCAGCCCGTTCGACGAATTCCAACGCTTCAAGACGCATCCGAAAATCCGCCCGGTGTTTGCCGGCGGCCGGCGAATTTCCTACGGCGCCCGGGCGATCAACGAGGGCGGGTATCAGTCGATCCCCAAGCTGGTGTTTCCCGGCGGCGCCCTGATCGGCTGCACGGCGGGATTCCTCAACGTGCCCAAGATCAAGGGCACCCATACGGCCATGAAATCGGGCATGCTGGCCGCCGAGGCGGTGTTTGACGCCTTGGGAGACGAATCGACCACTATCATAGAATCCTATCCCACCGCGCTCGAGTCCTCCTGGATTTACAGCGAGTTACACAAGGTTCGCAACATCCGCCCGAGCTTCCATTACGGCCTGTGGGCGGGCATCGCCTATTCGGGCCTGGATACCTATCTGCTGGGCGGCCGCGCGCCCTGGACCTTCCATCATCGCGCCGATCACGACAGCCTCAAAGACCAGGGTGCCTGCCGATCGATTGACTATCCCAAGCCTGACGGCGAGGTCAGTTTCGATAAGAATTCATCCGTCTATCTATCGGGCGTGATGCATGAAGAGGACCAGCCGATCCATCTCAAGCTGGCCGACGAAGCCGTGGCGATCGATATCAACCTGGCGCGCTACGGCGGGCCCGAAGCGCTGTTTTGTCCCACCGGGGTCTATGAATTCGTCGAGGCTGACGGCGGCGGACAGCGCTTGCAGATCAACGCCCAGAATTGCGTCCATTGCAAAACCTGCGACATCAAGGACCCGACCCAGAACATCACCTGGATCACGCCGGAGGGCGGCGGCGGTCCGAATTACCCGAACATGTAATACCGAAGTGCGGGGGGTGCCGCGAAAGGCGGATGATGTAGTTCATTAACCGGTTGCCGGCATAGTATAGCCAAGACCACCACGGGCATTGGTTTAATGGGCGTGGTTGATTACAATGGCCGGGAAGGGTCGGCATTCTCTCGCGAAACAGAAGGCCGTGGTAATAATGAATATGAGTCAGCATACCGGCTTGAGGCATGGTGGCCGGGCTTTGGGTCGCAAGCTGTTGATCGTCTTCGCGTCTGTCGGGCTTGGCGCCTGCGTCGCGCCGAGCGCGAATTCGCCCACCGACGAGGCGCTTCCCCTGGTTGCTCCCGCGCCCGAGCCGGTCCGGGCGACCGCAATCGAGCTGCCGGATTCCGACTCTCCTCTCGGCGGCTATCTCGCTGGCCGGCTGGCGCGCCGTGAACTGGATGGCGCCGCGGCATCCAAATATTTCTCCCAGGCGCTGGCCGACGATCCCGACAACCCTGAAATATTGAACAGCGCATTTCTCGCCCTGCATAATCAGGGACGCATGAGCGATGCCATGGTGTTGGCCCGCCGGCTTGTCGATATCAAGCCCAACGCGGCGATCGCCGGCCTCACCCTTGCCATCGATGCGATCATGCGTGGCGAATACGACGAAGCGGAAGAGCGCTTGGATACCCTGCCGATACAGGGATACAACGCCTTGCTGGCGCCCCTGCTTTCGGCCTGGGTCGCGGTTGGGCAAGATCGGATTGATGTTGCACATGCCAAGATCGACAGCATCGACAGCAATCAGGCATTTTTCGTTTTCCGCGATTTTCACCGCGCGCTGATTAGCGATTTGATGGGCCAGGTGAAGACCGCCGAACGCTCCTATCTGGTCGCCCATGACATTCAGTCGGGTGGCAGTTATCGCACGGTTACAGCCCTTGGCGCGTTTTACGAGCGCAACGGCCGGCCGGATGACGCGAATGCCCTGTATGAAGATTTTCTCGAGAACAACCCCGATAGTTTGTGGTTCGAGGCGGCGATCAGCCGGATTGCCGAAGGGCGACCAGCCCCGCTATTGGTGCGCGACGCTCGCGATGGCGCGGCCGAGGCCCTGTTCGGAGTGGCGAGCGCGTTGTTGCAGGAAAACGCCAGCAAGGCGGCTCTCATATATTCTCGGTTGGCGGTTTATCTCAAACCTGAATTCGCCGCCGGCAAGATGCTGCTCGGCGAGATCCTCGAGGACTTTGGCAAACACGAACAAGCGATCGCGGCGCTCGACTCCATTCCAGCTGATTCACCCTTGTCCTGGACGGCACGATTGAAGATCGCCACTAACCTCGACGAGTCAGAGCGGACCGAGGATGCGGTGGCGCTTCTTCGCACCCTGGTGGCCGAGCGGCCCGAGCGTTCAGACGCCCTCATTAGTTTGGGCGATATGCTGCGAGGCCAGGAGCGTTGGCGAGAATCGATCGCCGCCTATGACGAGGCTTTTGAACGTATCGGCACGCCCGAACGGCGGCACTGGCGGTCGCTGTACGCGCGCGGTATTTCGCTTGAGCGGGCACGCCAATGGCCGAGCGCCGAGCGGGATTTTCTCGCCGCCCTCGATCTGGTTCCCGACCAGCCCTTCGTTCTCAACTATCTTGGTTATTCCTGGGTCGATCAGGGCATCAATCTCGAGCGCGCCCTGGAGATGATTGAGCGCGCCGTCGATCTGCGGCCCAATGACGGCTACATCATCGACAGCCTGGGCTGGGCTCATTATCGGCTGGGCAATTTTCAGCGCGCCGTTGATTATCTCGAACAGGCCTCCGAAATTCTGCCCGGCGACCCGACTATCAACGATCATCTGGGAGACGCCTTGTGGCGGGTCGACCGCCGCGTCGAGGCCAACTTCCAATGGCAACGGGCGCTTACCGTGGGCCCCGATGAAGACGCGGAAATCACCGAGGCCATCAAGCGGAAGCTGGAATATGGAATGTTGCCATCCCCCGTTGCCGATGGTGGGGGCTGATACGCCGGGCGCCGTTGGTTTTCGCCTGTCTGCGCCGGCTAAACTCAATCTCTATTTACATGTAACCGGCCGCCGCGACGACGGGTATCATCTGCTCGACAGTCTGGTGGTCTTCGCCGCAATCGGCGACGGCATGGAAGTAATGGCCTCCGACAACTTCAGCCTTGCCGTCACGGGCCGTTTCGCGGCCGCGCTTGGCGACACCGCGAGCGACGATAACCTGGTCATGCGGGCGGCGCGTCTGCTCCATCATGAGGCTGGATTGCCGAGCGGTTGCGGCACCGCCATTCACCTGGAGAAGCGTCTGCCTGTCGCCGCCGGACTGGGTGGCGGTTCCGCCGATGCGGCGGCGGCGCTGCGTGGCCTTTGCGCCCTGTGGGATATATCTCCCGGCGACGATGATCTCGCCCGCATGGCAATATTCCTGGGCGCCGACGTGCCTGCCTGCCTCGCCCGGCGTCCGGTGTTCGTTGGCGGCATCGGCGAAAGCCTCCATAGCGCGCCGACATTGCCTGAGACGCATGTGGCGTTGGTCAATCCCGGCGTGGCGCTGTCCACCGCATCGGTGTTCGCGGAATTAGAGGTCGACCGGCCTGCGCGGGATGGTCGTTTCACCGAGGCGCCGGGAGATGCCGCCCACTTTGCGGCCTTGCTGGCGACACACGCCAATGATCTTGAAGAGGTGGCCAAGACCCTCTGCCCCGCGGTGGGCGAAGTCTTGACGATCCTGGGTCGCGTGCCAGATTGCCTGCTGGCGCGCATGAGCGGCAGCGGCGCGACCTGTTTTGGCCTGTTTGACACGGCCACCGCCGCAGCCGCGGCCGTGCGGACCATCGCCGAACAACAGCCCGCATGGTGGAGTGTCTCGGCGCCGTTGCTCTCCGCTGCAGACGAAGTGGCGGTCTCGCGTATTCCCGCCTATATGTAATCCGGAAGGATATTGTCAGACTATGGCGGTACTTGTCACCGGCGCGGCCGGCTTCATCGGCTTTCATGTAAGCGCGGCGTTACTCGCTCGTGGCGAGCGCGTCATCGGCGTCGATATGCTCAGCGATTACTATGATGTTGCGCTCAAGGAGGCGCGGCTTGCGAACCTCACGGTGGATGCGAATTTTTCTTTCCTGCCCGTCGATCTCGCCGAGCGCCATGCCCTGGCAGAGGCCTGCGGCGGCGATGGCATCGATCGGGTCGTTCATCTCGCGGCGCAGGCCGGGGTACGCCATTCGCTGACCCATCCGTTCGATTACCAGCGGAGCAATCTCGAGGGTCATCTCGCGGTGCTCGAATTTTGCCGGGGTCTCGACTCTTGCGCGCACCTCGTCTACGCCAGTTCAAGCTCGGTCTATGGCGGCAACAAAAAGCTGCCTTTCTCCGAGGCCGATCCGGTCGATCTGCCGATCTCGCTCTATGCCGCTACCAAGAAGGCCGGCGAATTGATGAGCCACAGCTATAGCCATCTCTATCGTCTGCCGATCACGGGCCTGCGCTTCTTCACGGTTTATGGGCCCTGGGGGCGTCCCGATATGGCGGCATGGCTGTTCGTACGCGCGATCCTTGCCGGCGAACCGATCCAGGTGTTCAACAACGGCGATATGATGCGCGACTTCACCTATATCGACGATATCGTCGCCGGTGTTCTGGCGGTTCTGGACCGTCCGCCCGAGGAGAACGAGGGGGATGCGCCGCACCGGCTCTATAACATCGGCAACAACCACCCCGAGAAGTTGATGGATTTCATCGCCCTGATCGAGGAGGCGTTGGGCCGGAAGGCGGAAATCGACTTCAAGCCCATGCAGGCCGGCGACGTGAAGGAAACCTACGCCAATATCGACGCGATCAGGAGCCGGTTCGGCTTTACCCCGATCACCGGCATCAGGGAAGGCGTCCCTAAGTTCGTTGCCTGGTACCGCGATTATCACGGGTTGTGAGACCCATATTCAGGGCGTCTCGACTTTCGGCAAGGCGCTGATATCGTCGCTCCAGGGCTGCGCCGAGCCGCACCAAAATCTTTTTTTCGGGCGGAGTTCGTCGCGCTGGCGGCAGGTGCCGACCCGGATGCCGAGGGCTTTAGGGTTATCGCCGGGGGATGCGGAATAGATCGGCGAGCCGCATTCCGGGCAGAACGTCTGCGCGCGTTCCCTGCCGCTGTCGGCGATCTTGATATAAGTCTTCAAGGTGCCGCTCAGCAGTTCGAAGGAGGCGTCCTTGGCGAAGACGACGGTGCGATAGGCCGACCCCGATAGGGTCTGGCAATCGCTGCAATGACAGATGAGAACCTCATTGGGATCGATCTCGGCTCGGTAGGTGATGGCGCCACAGTGACAAGAGCCGTCGATTTTCATGGTCCAATTCCTTGATTATTGGCCGCGCAATACCCACGATGGCAGCATGTCCGCAAACACGCGTCAACCAGGCTCTTCAGATCGCCCCCTCGCACAAGGGCGCGAGGTGATTCTGGCGGCCTCGTCCTCCCTGCCGTCGAGCCCCGGCGTCTATCGCATGATCTCCGTCAAGGGCGACGTGCTTTACGTCGGCAAGGCCAAGAATCTCAACAAGCGGGTCGCCAGCTACGGCAAGATCGCCGGGCAGTCGACCCGCACCCTGCGAATGGTCGCCCAGACTGCGTCTCTCGAGGTCGTCTCGACCCATACGGAAGTCGAGGCCCTGTTGCTTGAAGCCAACCTGATCAAGCGACTCAGACCGCGCTACAACATCCTGCTGCGCGACGACAAATCCTTTCCCTATATTCTCATCACCGGCGACGACCAATGGCCGAGGATTACCAAGCACCGGGGGGCGCGCAAGCGCGACGGCGAATATTTCGGTCCCTTCGCCTCGGCCGGCGCGGTCAATCAGACGCTTAATGCACTGCAACGGGCATTCCCAATGCGGTCCTGTTCGGACAGCATCTTCGCCAGCCGTACGCGCCCCTGTCTGCAATATCAGATCAAGCGCTGTACAGCGCCCTGCGTGGGTCGCATCGAGGCGAGCGATTATCGCGCCATGGTCGATGAGGTTCGCGACTTCCTGTCGGGCCGCAGCCGTCAGGTACAGGAGAAGCTGGTCGCCCGCATGGAGGCGGCGTCGGGGGCGCTGGAATTCGAGACCGCCGCCATATTCCGTGACCGGGTGCGCGCCTTAACGCAAATTCAGTCCCGGCAGGAAATCAATGTCACCGCCGTCGGCGAGGCCGATGTGATCGCCGCTCATCAGCAAGGCGGGCAGGCCTGTGTCGAGCTGTTCTTTTTCCGCTCGGGTCAAAATTTCGGCAACCGGGCCTATTTCCCGGTCAATTCGGGCGCTGCGGATGCGAACGAAATCCTCGGCGCCTTCATCGGGCAGTTCTATCAGAACAAGCAGATTCCCAAGCTGGTGCTGGTCAGCCACGCAATCCCCGGCAGGAGCCTGCTCGAACAGGCCCTGAGCCAACACGCCGGCTATCGGGTGAAGCTGGTTTGCCCGCTTCGTGGCGAGCGCCGCAAATTGATCGACCATGCCCTGGTGAACGCCCGTCTGGCGCTCGCCCGCAAGCTCTCGGAAAGCGCCACCCAGCGCCGTCTGCTCGAAGGCCTCGCTAAGCGGTTGGGGCTCGACGCCGCGCCGCGCCGCATCGAGGTCTATGACAACAGCCATGTCTCGGGAACCCACGCGGTCGGCGGGATGATCGTCGCTGGGCCGGCGGGCTTCATGCGCAACGCTTACCGCAAGTTCACCATCAAGGGCGGCGCCGAACCGGGCGATGATTACGCCATGATGCGCGAAGTGTTGACCCGACGCCTCACCCGGCTGCTCAAGGGGGTTTCCAAGAGCGACGATGAGAGCTGGCCGGACCTGCTCATCATCGATGGCGGCAAGGGGCATCTGGGTGTTGCCCGCCAGGTGTTCGCTGAACTCGGTGTCAGCGATATAGCCCTGGTCGCCATCGCCAAGGGGCCCGACCGCAACGCCGGGCGCGAACGGTTGTTTCTCCCCGGGAAGCCGGCGTTGAGTCTGGAGCCGGATGATCCGGTGCTCTATTTCCTTCAGCGCCTGCGCGACGAGGCACATCGTTTTGCCATCGGTGCTCATCGCGTCAAGCGCAGCAAGGCCGCCGGGGCCTCGCCACTCGACGAAATTCCCGGCATCGGCGCCAAGCGCAAGCGGGCGCTGCTCCATCATTTTGGTTCGAGCCGAGGTGTGTCCGAGGCCGGCCTCGCTGATCTCGAACGAGTCGAAGGCATCTCGACCGCCGTCGCCTCGCGGATCTATGATTTTTTCAGGGCCGGGTCTTAAATATTGATGACGCGTGGTATATGAACAGCAATCATGATTACCAATCTTCCCAACTTGCTAACGCTCTCGCGGATCGCCGTTATTCCTCTGCTGGTCGTGCTGTTTTATTGGGATAACTCCGTCTCGCGGTGGGTTGCTCTCGGGCTTTTTTCCATGGCCGCCATAACTGATTTTTTCGACGGTTATTTCGCCCGGTCCCTGGATCAGCATTCGCTGCTCGGGAGGATGCTCGATCCGATCGCCGACAAGCTGTTGGTCGCCTCGATCGTCCTCATGTTGGTGGCGTTTCAACGCGCTCCGGTGTTGGCCGCTCTGGTCATCCTGTGCCGTGAGCTTTCGGTCTCGGGTCTGCGTGAATTTCTCGCCGAGATCAGGGTCGGCATGCCGGTGAGCCGCCTGGCCAAATGGAAAACTTTCATCCAGATGTTCGCCATCGGTTTTCTTCTGGTCGGAGAGGTTGGGCCGACTTTCTTTCATCCCACAATCACCACCCTGTTGATCGGTGAGATCCTCATATGGATCGCCGCCGCACTAACTCTGGTGACTGGATATGATTATCTGCGTCTCGGGTGGCGGCATCTGCATGAGCCGGTGGAGGGCCAATGAGCAGCAAGATGATTGGCATTGCCGGTAGACCGGGCAGCGATAAAAGCAGCTTGGTGGTGGATCTGGTTGGCGAGTTGTCGCGTCGTGGCCTGACGGTTTCGACCATGATCGGCGTGGACGACCCGGCGGCCATCGATCAGCCGGGAAAGGACAGCTTTCGCCATCGTGACGCCGGCGCCGAAGAGGTCATGGTGACCTCGGCCCAGCGCTGGGCGCTAATCCACGGCGGCGGGGTAGAGAACCATGAAACCCTGGCGCAAATGACCCCCGTCGACCTGGTCATCACCGAAGATATGGGCGGCGATAGCTATCCGCTTATCGAGGTGTATCGCGTCGCAACAGAAATGCCGCCCCTCGGCCGGGACGATCCGGCCATCGTGGCGGTGGTCAGCGACGGGCCGCTCGACGGCCTGAAAAAGCCGGTGATCGATCTTGACGATCTGCCCGCCGTCGCCGATTTCATCGTCGCGCACATGGACCTCGCCTAAGCGATGCCGCAGCTTACCGACGATTGCTTCGCAACCGGTGGCGAAATGATGTCCGTCGATCAGGCACTGGCTATGATCGACGCCGTGGCGACCCCAGTGATGAATAGCGAGCGCGTGGATTTGAGCCGGGCCGTGGGCCGCATCCTGGCCGAGGATGTCGTTGCCGATCATGATGTGCCGCCCCATGACAACGCGGCGGTCGATGGGTATGCGGTGTATTTCGACGATCTCGACGGGGCGGGTGAAACCCGCTTACCAGTCACCGGGCGTATCGCCGCCGGTCATCCCCTGGGGCGTGAAGCTCGGCGCGGCGAGGCGCTGCGCATCTTCACCGGCGCGCCCATGCCGAAAGGCCCTGACACAGTGATGATGCAAGAGGATTGCCGCGAGGTCGGCGACGACGTGATTATCCTGCCTGGCATCAAGCGCGGTTCCAACCGGCGTTCGGCGGGGGAGGATGTTGCAGTGGGTAGCGTCATTCTTAGCCAGGGCAGACGCCTCCGGCCCCAGGACATCGGCCTCGCGGCCTCGGTCGGCCGAACCGGCATGGCGGTTCATGGGCGGCTCCGAGTGGCGTTGTTTTCGACCGGCGATGAGCTCTGCGATCCCGGATCGCCTCTTCCTCCTGGCGCCATTTACGACGCCAACCGATACGCCTTGGCGGCCTTGCTCGAAGGGCTTGGCTGCGCGGTCACCGATCTCGGCATTCTGGCCGATGATCTGGCCCCCGTGCGCGATGCCCTGAGTGCGGCGGCGCGGGACCATGATCTGATTTTTACCTCGGGCGGCGTCTCGGTGGGCGACGAGGACCATGTCAAGACGGCGGTCGAAGCGCTGGGGTCGCTCCATTTCTGGCGGCTGGCGATCAAGCCCGGACGGCCCCTGGCACTCGGCCAAGTCGGCAATATTCCGTTCGTCGGCCTGCCCGGCAATCCGGCCGCTGCTATGATCACCTTCCTGCGCTTTGCGCGACCGCTGATCTTGCGTCTCGCCGGGGCGAGCCATGTGGCACCCCTGCTTTACCGCGTGCGCGCCGCTTTCGATCACAAGAAGAAGCGCGGCCGGCGGGAATGGGTGCGCGCACGGTTGGAGGTTGGCGGCGAGGGCGGCCTCACGGCGATGAAATTCCCCCGCGAAGGCGCTGGCATCCTGACCTCCCTGGTGGAGTCCCACGGCTTGGTTGAATTGCCCGAGGAGATGACCCAATTGAGCAAGGGAACCATGGTCGATTTTCTGCCTTTCAGCGAGGTCGGTGCATGAAACTGCTCTATTTCGCCTGGTTGCGGACCAAGATCGGCGTCGCTTCCGAGGAGGTTACGCCGCCTGAGACGGTCGTCAATGTGGACGGCCTGATCGAGTGGCTAGCGACCCGGGGGCCGGGATACGCCGAGGCCCTGGCCAACCGCGATCAGGTGCGGGTGGCGGTGAATCAGGACTATGTGGTTGGCGATCAGCCGCTCAAGCCCGGCGATGAGGTTGCCCTTTTCCCCCCGGTTACCGGCGGATGACCGTTCGCGTACAAGCGGAAGATTTCGACATCGGCGTGGAAATCGACGCGCTGACCAGCGGTAATCCGCGCATCGGCGGCATCGCCAGCTTCATGGGCGTGGTGCGTGCCGAGGGCGGCGATCAAGCCATCTCGGCCATGACTCTGGAGCATTATCCCGGCATGACCGAGAAGAAGCTCGCCGAGATCGAGGCCGAGGCCCATGGCCGCTGGCCCCTGGAAGCGAGCTTGATCATTCATCGCCACGGACGCCTGGAGCCCGGCGACCGCATCGTGCTGGTGGTGACCTGCGCGAAAAGCCGCGGCCCGGCCCTGGCTGCCTGCGAATTCCTCATCGACTGGCTGAAGACCAAGGCGCCCTTCTGGAAGCTGGAAGAATCCGACCAGGGCGCGGAATGGGTGGATGCGCGCGAGAGCGACGATGAAGCGGCAAGCAAGTGGGGGGAGTGAGGGGCGTGAGGGGCGTTGCCACCCCCAGTGACTGGCGCCGAAATGAAACGGCCAAAATACGATCATAGTAAATTTTAACTAATTCAACTTCAGCTAGTAATCTCCCGGGCCGTTTGTTATGGTTAACGGAAGAGGGGATGAACCGCCCCCTGGGCATGCGTAGCTTGCTAAGCGGTCTCGTAACCGCCGCTCTGCATTGCTTACAGATGCACATGGCGAACCGGTCAAACCCCGCAAAAGGAAAAAACGCCGAGGCTGCGGTCGAACGCCAATGCCTCGCCATAACGACGGGGAGGGGAGAGCGTGTATTCCAGAGCATTGATTCCGGTTGTGCTGATTTGCGGCGGGCTGGCCGTGGCGGGGTGTTCGAGTACGGATTACACACAGCCTATAAGCGACTTTGCTGAAGCCACGCAAAATACCGAAGCAGCTATCGTCGCGCTTGATAAGCAAGTTACTGACGCCTATGCGGCTTTGCTTCGAAGCCGCGTGTTGGCAAAAAAAAGTTTGGTGCAACCCGAAAAGCGTAATTGCCAAGTCTCGTCTGACCGGTGCCGATTGGTCATCGTTGATCGTGACGGTAACAAACAATTTCTCTCGCCTGACCCGGCGCTCGGGAAGACGATCATACTTATGGGCTCTATCCGAATGTATGTAGAAGGCCTTAAAGCGATTGTTAATGCCGAAACAGCCGAGGCGGTCACATCCCAAGTTAATGCAACGTTAGGCAGTGTCGAAGCTCTTGCAGGTACCTTGGCAAAGGTGAACGGGGAAGAATCCAGCAAAAAGAATATCTCAGAATATACCACACCAGTTGGGAAGTTGGTTAGTTGGGTTGTAGGTCAATATGTCGCGAAAGTAAAAATCGATGGGCTTCGACGAGCGACCGAGCATGCCCACCCAGTTATCGAGCGCGTGGCAGAATACCTGAATGAAGTTGCCGGCATCGCTTCGGATGCCCCAAAGTTGGCGTTGGCTGAATCAGTTTCAAAACGAGCTATTGCATTGGAAGGAGGATTGTCTGACAGCAACCTCGATAAATTAATTTTGAGCGCCGCCCGTTACGATAAATTTTTGTTAGCCAGACCAAATTCTGTTTTCAAGCTTTTTCAGACTGCGCATTTTGCTCTTGTTGAAAAACTACAAAACGACGACCAGTCGCTGGCCAACATGATGGCAAAAATAAAATCATTTGCGAGCGAAGCGAAAACTCTCGCTAAAATACTCCAGGAGCTAGCCGCTGCTGGGGGGAAGGATGAGGAGAATTGATCAATGCCTGAATCTCCATTAGCGCAAGATATATTAACCACTGCGAAAGAAGCACGAAAGAATCTTGCGGAACTTGAACAAGACCTGCAGGACGAAATCAATGAAATCAATTTTGCCGCGTTCCGCGATAATCGCGTAATGAACGCTGAAGAACGGAAACGACGAGCCTCGCGCCGTAGCAGCCATACAGAAATCCGCGAAGCTTATGTCGTACTGGCGTATGTTACCCTGAAGCACCTCGACGAATTAGACGAAGTCAAAGAGTTGCAGGCCAAGATGAACGCAATCAACGATGGGTTGAGTGACGACCTGGACCGTCTCAAGAAAATCGAGAAATACGCTGGCACGATTGCGAGGATCACCGATCAATTTGCAAATATTGTTGAAAAGGCTGCTTCACTTGCTGCGGGGATGGCATAACAGAGCACCCTAAGAATCAATTGAAAACTCCATGAACATACAGGCAAAAATTGTTCAAGCAGAGGTAAGGCCGACATATTTACCGTGGTCTCCTCTTGCTTTAATTACCTCGATTGCTCTCGTGGGCTGGATGCTTTCGGGTTTCACGTCCGTCACCTTCAAGGCCGAAGCAGTGACGGCTCAAGGGGTTGCGGGCCTTCTCGGTGCACTCTTTGTGATCTCGGCGTTTATTGAGCGGTTCCTTGAGGTGTTTGTTTTTGCCTGGAGAGGTTTTGGCGGCGAGGAAATTAACCATGAGATCGAGGTTTCAGAGGGAATTATCAACGACCCAAATGCCACGGCAGACGAACGTATAGAAGCAGAGGCGGCTAGGGCCGCAAATTTAGAAACGAAATGGCGCTACGTGATGAGGACGAGAAGCTTGTCCTTCTTGGCGGCCGTACTGCTGGGTGCGGCGGTCGCGTTACTTGGCGTGCGTGCTTTAGAACCCCTCGTTGAATTAGGGGCATTGACAGGGACACAACTCGAACTTTTTCGGACTTTCGATATCGTGTTAACGGCTGGTCTCATCGGCGGTGGGACGGACGGACTACACAAGCTCACGTCTACGATCACCACGTATTTGGATGTGACGAAGAAGAACGTGAAGGGGCGGGGCTCTTAACTTTATTTCAAAAGGCGCTGACGCTTTGAGAAAATATTCACCCCCCTACCCCCGCACCGCCTTGGTGTAGTCCTCGATCAGAATTTTGGTAATCGGGCCGACCTGATAGTGGTGGGGGCCGATTTCCGATATTGGGGTGACCTCGGCGGCGGTGCCGGTGAGGAAGGCTTCGTCGGCGTCGCCGAGCTCCTCGGGCATGATGATCCGCTCCACGGTTTCGATACCGCGCGCCTTGGCCAGGGCGATGACCGTGCGCCGGGTGATGCCGTCGAGGAAACAGTCGGGGATCGGCGTTTGCAGCACGCCGTTTTGCACCATGAAAAAATTGGCACCGGTGGCCTCGGCCACCCGGCCGCGCCAATCGAGCATCAGGGCGTCGTGATAGCCCGCCGCCTCGGCCTTGTGCTTGGACAGGGTGCAGATCATATAGAGCCCCGCCGCCTTGCTGTTGGTGGGCGCGCAATCGGGGCTCGGCCTGCGGTATTCGCCGAAGTCGAGCTTGATGCCCCAGGTACGCGCTTCTTCGCCGAAATAGGCCGGCCAGGGCCAGGTGGCGATGGCCACATGGATCGCTGACTGTTGGGCGGAGACCGCCATCATCTCGCTGCCACGCCAGGCGAACGGCCGCACATAGCCCTCCTCGATGCCGTTCTCGGCGATGACAAGGCGGCAGGCGCTGTCGATTTCCTCAATGCTGTAGGGAATCTCAAAGCCCATGATACGCGCCGAATTATGCAAACGTTCCGTGTGCTCGGTAAGCTTGAAGATGGTGCCGTCATAGACCCGTTCGCCCTCGAAGACGCTGCTGGCGTAATGAAGCCCGTGGCTGAGCACATGAAGTTTTGCGTCGCGCCAGGGCGTTAGCGAGCCGTTAAACCAGATAACGCCGTCGCGATCATCATAAGGAAATAAGGTCATAACGAGTACCGAGGCTCTATAAGGTGTTAAGGTTGAACTTGCATTCCGTAGCAGTCACCGGCATATATGTCAACATGACTGACATAAATTTACAAGCCAGCCCGCTTTTCCTCCGCGAAGAGGAATTACGCCAGGGCATCGAGCTTCTGTTCTACGCCTATCGAAACTTCACAGCAGAACCCGACGTCATACTGGCAACTTACAAATTCGGCCGCGCCCATCACCGGGCGATTTATTTCGTCGGCCGTTACCCCGGTACGACCGTGAGTGAACTGCTCGGTATTTTACGGATTACCAAGCAGAGCCTTTCGCGGGTGCTTGGCCAGCTCGTGCGCGAGGGATTCATAGAGCAGCGCCAGGGGGAACGCGACCGCCGCCAGCGTCTTCTCCATCTCACCGACAAGGGCATCGCCTTCGAGAACCAGCTCACCGCGACCCAGCGGGACCTCATGGCGCGCGCTTTCCGAGAGGCCGGCGCCGATGCCGTCGAGGGGTACCGCAAGGTGCTGGCTGGCCTGATCGATGTGGGCGCGTGGCGCGGACCCGAGCGGCCAAGCTGATGGCCGGTCGTTTCGGCCAGGTCGTGACACCGCCCCATATCCTGGTGGTAGACGACGACCGGCGTCTGCGCGAGCTGCTGCATAAATTCCTCGTCGAGAATGGCTATATGGTCACCACTGTCGAAGATGCCGCGCAAGCGCGGGCGCGACTCAAGGGCCTGACCTTCGATCTCGTCGTACTCGACGTCATGATGCCCGGCGAATCCGGCCTGGAACTGACCCAGTCCCTGCGCGCTAATAATGACGTGCCGATTCTTCTGCTTTCCGCCATGGGTGAGGCGCCCGACCGGGTCACCGGGTTTGAGAGCGGCGCCGACGATTACCTGGCCAAGCCCTTCGAACCGCGTGAGCTTTTGTTGCGTATCGCCAGTATTCTGCGCCGCGCCGGCCCGCCGCCCCAGGCGCCCCAGGCGGTGCGTTTCGGTGATTTTCTGTTCGATCCGGCCACTGCGGAGCTGCATAAAGGTGACAAATTGGTCCGCCTGACATCGGGCGAGGCAGCGCTCATGGGGGTCTTCGCGGCAAATCCGGGGATCACCCTGACGCGCCAGGGATTGAGCGATGAGAGCAAGCTCGGCGGCAACGAGAGGGCCGTCGATGTTCATATCGCACGGCTTCGGCGCAAGGTCGAGGACGACGCGAAATCACCGCGCTATATCCAAACCGTGTGGGGCGAGGGCTACGTGCTGCGCGCCCAACTGGCCTAGCCGGGAGGGGTTTGCCTATGATCGGGATCAAGCGGTTTGTTCCGCGCACCCTGTTCGGCCGTGCCCTGCTGATTATCGTCATTCCGGTCGTTCTGCTGCAGCTCTTCTCGGCTTATATTTTCTTCGAACGACATTGGAATAAAGTCGGCGGCTACCTGGCCCTCGACTTGGCCAACGACATCGCCACTGTCATCAGCCTGCTCGAAGCCTTCCCCGAGGAGGGTGATCAGGCGTTCATACTATGGACCGCGCGACGGTATCTATCTCTTGAGATAACTTTCGAGGACGGCGATGTCCTACCCGAACCTCCCAAGAGCAGGTTCAACATCCTGCGACCGGTCCTCGAAGCCAACTTAAGGCCCCAGCTGTGGCGTCCCTTCACGGTCGATACCGAGAGCCTTTACAAGAAACTCTTGATCAGCGTCAAACTCGACGGCCGGCTGCTCCATGTGGTGACCTCGCGCAAGCGGGTGTTCAGCTCGACCACCTATATTTTCATCATGTGGACGGTCGGTAGCTCCATTGTGTTGCTTGCCATCGCCATCTATTTCTTACGCATACAGGTGCGCTCCGTCCGTCGCCTCGCCGAGGCAGCCGACCGTCTCGGCAAGGGGCAACAGGTGCCTGATTTCAAGCCCGAAGGCGCCATCGAGGTCCGCCAGGCCGCCGCCGCCTTCATTGGGATGCGTGACCGTATCCAGCGCCAAAGCGACGAGCGTACCGAGTTTCTCGCCGGTGTCAGTCACGATTTGCGTACCCCCTTGACGCGCATGAAGCTGCAACTCGCCATGGTGGAACCGGGGGAGGGACAGGAAGAGGACGAAGGGATTGCCAGCCTGACGGCCGATGTGGCCGAAATGGAGAAGATGATCGATGGCTATCTCGACTTCGCCCGCGGCGAAGCCGGCGAGGATTCCACCGACGTGCAACTGAAGGACCTGCTTGAAGATGTCGTTTCGGACAGCCGTCGCAAGGGCGGCGCTATAGAGCTCGCGACCTTCGACCCGGTGGCCCTATCCGTGCGCCCCAACGCCCTCAAGCGCTGCCTGATAAACCTCATCGACAATGCCGTGCGCCACGGTGAAAAGGTTGCCGTCTCCGTCGCCTTCGGCGACGGTACGGTCGATATCAGGATCGATGATGACGGGCCCGGAATTCCCCATGACCGACGCGAGGATGTCTTCAAGGCGTTCTTCCGTCTCGATGCCTCACGGAATATCGAGACCGGCGGAGTCGGCTTGGGGTTGACCATCGCCCACGACATCGCCCGTGGTCATGGCGGCGAAATTCTACTGGACGATGCGCCGGGCGGTGGTCTGCGCGCGGTGGTCCGGTTGCCTGTATAGGGTTCCTTAAAATAAGCGCCCACCGTTGGGTACGACCGGATCGACTGTGACCATGCTGACGTCCCCATCGGCGGTGGGGAAGCCGAGCACCAGGACTTCCGACATGAAGGGGCCGATCTGGCGTGGTGCGAAATTCACCACGGCGGCGACCTGACGGCCGACAATCTGTTCTGCTTCATAGAGAGTGGTGATCTGCGCCGAGGATTTCCGGGTGCCGATCTTTGGCCCGAAGTCGATCTTGAGTTTGTAGGCCGGCTTGCGGGCTTCTGGGAAGGGGTCGCAAGCGACGATTGTTCCGACGCGAATATCGATTTTGAGGAAATCATCGAAGGGGATGATATCGCTGGCATCGTTCATTGCCGCTTAACTCCATTGTGTTAGCGCGCCCGAAAACGAAGGGGCCGCCCATAGGCGACCCCTTCTACTCAAAATATGCGATCGAAACGACCGTCGAAATTAGCCCTTGGCGGCGAGTGTCTGGAACTCGTCGATGCCTTCGACGACGCGCTTGTTGATCACGTCGAGGGACTTGGACTGGGCCTTGGTGGCGAGAGTGGCGAGTTCGCGAAGGTTGCTGTTCGAGGTCTCGAAAGTGGCCTTGGCCATCTCCGCCTGCTTGGCGAAGCTGGTCTGCGGGTCGTTGACAGCCATCAGACCGCGCATGGCGTCGGAATAGGCGTCGACCACATTCTTTAGGATCTCGGCCTGGCGAGTGGCGAAGGCCTGAACCCCGTCGGTGGCCAGCTTGTTGGCCTCGGTCAGGGCTTCGACGTTGCGGCGCTGGAAAGCGGCCATGGCGTCGACATCGACATCAGGCATGGCAAACGCGGGGAAAGCCGAGGCAGGATCGAACGAAGTCTTGGCATTGGTATTGGTCTTGGGCATTACGATTTCTCCTGAAGATCGCCGGATGGTTTCATCGTCGGCGATGGTTATGTTGCACTGCACAAAATTTCTATGAGGCGTATCTAAGAGCTCGTTAACCTTGTGTCAAGGCAAAAATATTGCACTGCACAAAAATAAATTTAGATCGTGAGATTTAACGGCTGCAACGCTTGGTTTTCAGGCTATATCGGCCTCGGGTTCTGGTTGGTTGTTATGCCTCCAACGGGATGGCAAGCAGCATAACCCCATCAGGAATTCTGCGCGGCGCAAGGCGCGATCGAGCGCCGACATGGTCTGGGCCATGTCTTCGCTGTCGTCATTGAGCCAGACGCGGAGAACCGACAGATAGATCGCGGCGAGCCCTTTCACCCTGATGACACCGGACAGTCCCGATGCGCCTATGCTAGCCGCTTCGAGCATCATGACCATGGAGCGGCGCAGGGCGAAGGCGCCGCAAACAGCACTCACCGGATCACAGAGTGCCGCGCTGATAATCGAGCGCAGGGCTTCGCGATCGGGGGCGAGAGCGTCGAAGCGCCGCATCATCACATCGAATAATCGATCGCGTGGCGGCTCGCTTGCCAGTTCCGGATCGATGGCTTTGGTGACATCGCCGTCGATCCGACGGGAATAGGCGGCGATGATCGCGGTCTTGGAGGGATAAATCGCGAGCAGGTCGCCGAGCGGCAGCTTGGCCGCGTCGGCGATGTCGCCGAGCCTGGTGTCGCGCCACCCCTGGCTTGCCGCGAGGGCGAGGGCGGTGTCTACAATATGACGCGGAACATCGGCCTTCTTGACCATGGCGGCTTCCTTATCGGGCGATTTCCAGCAATCTCATAAATGTAATGCTTGCCCGGTAAGGAATCTAGTCTTGGCGAAAATTATCCGGCAAGCTCACGCGAGCGGTCGGCGGCGGCGGCGACGGCGCGGGATAGCAAGGGTTTGAGCCCGCCGTCGGCCATCAGCACATCGAGCGCCGCCTGGGTGGTGCCCTGGGGGCTGGTGACGTTGTGGCGTAGGGTCTCGGCGGTCTCCGGCGATTGGGCGGCAAGGGCGCCGGCGCCGGATACGGTGGCCAGGGCGAGCTGGTTCGCGAGGTCTTCGGGCAAACCGGCGTCCATGGCGGCGGCGGCCAGGCACTCGATGAGCAGAAAGACATAAGCCGGACCGCTGCCCGAAACAGCGGTCACCGCATCGAGCAGGGATTCATCCTCGATGGTCACCACCTCGCCGACTGCTGAAAGCAGGGCGCGGCATGTCTCGCGTTGCTCGGTATTCACCGCGTCATTGGAGCATAGAACCGAGATTCCCCGGCCAATGGCGGCCGGCGTATTCGGCATGGCGCGGGTGATGGCCGCGTGCTCACCGAGCCCGGTGGCGAGGTTGGCGATCGATTTTCCGGCGGCGATGGAGAGGAACACCGTATCGGGTCCGGCGAAGCGCCCATAGGGCGGGATCGCCGCCTCGATCATCTGGGGCTTGATCGCAATCACCACGGCCCGTGGCGCAAAGTCCGGATCGAGCACGGAGAGATCGGCGACGACCTCAACGCCGTGTTCTGCTCGAGCCGCCGCGGCCATGGCGTCGGCGGGCTCGACGGCCTTGATTTGGTCAGGCGAAACACCCGAGGCAAGCCACCCGCCCAACATGGCGCTCCCCATCTTGCCACAGCCGACCAGCAGGATCGGACCGGTGATGGAGGTCATGCTTCTCCCTTGGTATCGAGTATGGACGCAGCCAAGGCTTCCTCGGCGGTCTTGCCGCCCCACAAGACAAACTGAAACGCCGGGTAATAGCGTTCGCATTCGGCCAGGGAGGCCTGCACCAGGTCAACCATCTGCTCCGGCGTTGCGCCATGGCCGCCGCGCAACAGCATGGCGTGGCGAAACACCACCATGCCCTCTTCGGAGAACATGTCGAAATGGCCGAGCCACAGGCGCTCATTAATCAACGCCAACAAAGGGTAGATTGACGCGCGGCGCGGCTCCGCTACCTTCATGTCGAAGGCGCAGGTGAAATGGAGCGCCTCGCAATCGGGTCGCCAAGCGAACCAGAGCCGAAATGTGCAGACCGTTGACGAGACTTCGGTGATGATTTCATCGTCACCTTGGCGTTCGAACGCCCAGCCGTTTGCGCAGGCAATCTGTTCGACCGCGTCGAGCGGATTGAAAATTAAATCAGCACTCTCGAGGACCGTGTGAGCCATGCCTAAAGTCCCCTTTGACGCCATGAACCAATTCAAGCGAGTTCACAGCAAACCAGAACATCTTGTGTAGCGCCGCCCCGCAACACACAACAGACAGTAGGTTGCCAGAGTAAGAGGGTAAACGCAACAGTCGCGTTCAGCGCGGCTTGGCGGTCGGTTTCTTGGCTCGGCTTCGGGCGGTTTTAGCCTTGGCGGGCTTGGCATCCTTGGTTGAGGATTCGAGCTTGGCCAGGCGCTTGCTCAGGCGGTCGTTCTCGGCGCGGGCTTCGGTGGCCATGGCCTTGACCGCTTCGAATTCATCGCGGCTGACCATCTCCATGCCGTCGAGCACCCGTTCGAACTGCTGGTTAATCCGGGCGTCGATCTCGCCTTTAAGGCCGGAGGCGACGTTGACGGCGCTATTGGCCACCCTGGCGAGGTCGTCGAGCAGGCGGTTCCGAGTTTGCATGGAATTAGGTCCTGGTTGAAACGGCTCAAGTCTATTGAATACTGGTATAAGAGCACAAATCAACCGACGTGGATGCCATGATTGTAATTACCGGCGGCGCCGGATTCATCGGATCGAACCTGGTGGCGGCGCTTTCCGAGCGGGGCGAGCGTGATCTGGTCGTTTCCGACCGACTCGGCAACGACGATAAATGGCGCAATCTCTCGAAGCACCATATCGCCAAGACGGTGACGCCCGAAGAATTGCCAGGCTTACTCGAGGCCAACGGTGCGGCGGTCGAGACGATCTTCCATATGGGGGCGATTTCCTCGACCACCCAGACCGACGCCCGGCCGTTTCAAGACGGAAGAGCCGCGGGTGAGGAAAGGGGG
>ERZ813253.77-NODE-77-length-36864-cov-11.645888_pt1 | contig 36864 bp, 32 predicted proteins | sample MGYA00520893_ERZ813253 | MGnify/ENA primary metagenome ERZ813253 (study PRJEB31669, sample SAMD00080414) | marine metagenome | biome: oceanic hadal pelagic zone biome; feature: marine hadalpelagic zone; material: sea water | place: Pacific Ocean:Izu-Bonin Trench...
TTTTTATTATCAATGGTTTAGGAGACTTACGAAAAGAGGGATCCGTTAGAATTTCAGGAGAAACAATCAAAAGTGTAGGGAATTTAGAGGAAACTTCCGGAGACATCGTTATTGATGGCAATGGATTGATTCTAGCTCCTGGTTTTATTGATACTCACAGCCACCACGATGAAGGTCTTTTTATTGAAACCGGTGCTTCTGCTGCTATCAGCCAAGGGATTACAACCATTGTTAGGGGGATGGATGGAAGTGCCAGCGGATTGGACGAGACAGGATTTACATCTCTGGCCAGATACTCCAATTTTTTTGATTCCCATCCAATCGCGATTAACGTTGCTAGTTTCTCAGCCCACAACAGCATCCGTTCAGAAGTCATGGGGAAAGATTACAAGAGAGAAGCGTCAGAGGACGAAATAACAAGAATGCAGGATCTGGTGGCATTGGATATGCAAGCTGGTGCTTATGGTTTAAGTACTGGGCTTGAATACGACCCAGGTATTTATTCTTCAACAAAAGAGGTAATAGCCTTGGCAAAAGTGGCGGCAAATTATGGGGGCAAGTATAAGAGCCATATAAGAAGTGAGGATCGATACTATTGGCAGGCTGTGAATGAGATAATAGAAATTGGAAAGCAAGCACAGATACCAGTAAATATTGATCACTGGAAATTGGGCGCGAAATTTCTTTGGGGTAAGGCAGCTCAGGTAATTGAAATTCTTGACGCTGCTAGAGCCCAAGGCATAGAAATTACGGCAGATGTGTATCCTTACGTAGCTTGGTCCAGTAGCATTACGACTTTGTTTCCTGATCGTAATTTTGACGATTTGAACGAAGCAGAATTTATTCTCGAGAACCTTGCTTCTGCTGCAGACATTAGATTTGTTCATCATTCACTGCATCCTGAGTATGTGGGTAAAACCGTAGAGGAGATTGCCCAGGACGCAGGGGTTGAAAATGAGGTTATGCTAAGTCGACTGGCATCTGATAGTTACCTAAACGAGGCGTTGAGTGAATACGTAGTCGCCAAGGGAATGATCGATTCAGACGTGAGAATATTAATGAATTGGCCCTATGCTAATGTCACCAGCGACGGAGGATTGGAATGTTCACACCCAAGGGGGTGTGGATCATTTCCTCGGGTTTTGGGTCGATATTTAGGTAAAGACGGCATTGGTTCACTTGAAAGAGCGGTTTATAAAATGACAGGCTTGTCTGCAGCGCAAATAGGAATTAAAAACAGAGGTATTATCAAACCAGGTGCATTTGCGGATTTAGTTTTATTTGATCCTGTCAATATTATTGATAAGGCTACGTACGAGAACCCTCAGCAAAGGTCTAGAGGCATCCATTCTGTTTGGATCAATGGCAAAAGAGTATTGGATCAAGGCAAGTCAACAGGTGTGCTACCAGGTAGGGTTTTATTAAAGAATCAAAAAGATTAGATGTTTATGGAAATACCAACGCATATTCAACAAGCAGTCCAAAGCAACAATAGGCCAACGGGAGATCGAGAAAGAGACCGTTTTAGAAAACCCGCCGAAGTGCTGACTTTTTTTCAGATTGAAGCAGGCGACAAAGTAGGGGAACTGAATGCAGGACGGGGTTATGTATCTGGTATTGTTGCCACAGCAGTTGGCACTGATGGTTTGGTTTATGCTCACATTTCACCTTTGAGCGTGGAACGGTGGAAAGGGGATCCAATTGAAAAACGATTAAAAAAATTTCCCCAAAACAACATGCATTCTGTTGTAGGTGAAATGGAATCGCCCAATTTCCCGATTAAACTGGATAAAATACTCATCATCATGACTTACCACGATTCAGTCTGGACAAAAGTAAATCGTGATCAGATGAATCAAAGTGTTTTTGACGCACTATCAAGTGGCGGTATCTATGGAGTATTGGATCATCACGCCCAAACGGGGCGGGGAATTGATGATTGCCATTCGATTCATCGGATTGAAAAAGATTATGTTGTAGACGAGGTTCTCAAAGCAGGTTTTGATTTAGAAGACGAATCCGATCTTCTGGAAAATCCAGACGATAATCTGACGGACATGGTATTTGAAAAACACATTCGTGACCGAACCAGCCGATTCTTACTGCGATTCAAAAAGCCTTAACACTAATAAACCAATCCTCATTAATTGTTCTCTTGTTTTTTGAGATATTCATTCTCTTGATCAATCAAAACGTCGCCTGTCTCGATACCAAGCAAATACTGTCCTGTTGGGGTTGTGGCATTGTCCCAATGAAGAGCCCCGTGTGTGGACATTGTTCTCAAATCCCTAAAATGTCTTTGCACTGAGTTTCTACCTGTTTGTGCTGTAACACCCATCATGGTAGACAAACGAGTGCCAGATTTCATACACAACTGGGCAGCCATTGAGGTTTCTCTTTTTGTTCGCAAACGATCAATACCTTTGATTGTTCGCCCTGCTTGCCCTTCTTGATGGAGAAAATCACAAAGTGAGTCAATAATTAAATCAGCCATTCTTAGCTCTTCATAAGATTCACCAATTTTTTGTTGAACCGGTGATTGCTCAGCAACCTTTTCTCCAAATAATGCTCCAAATCGCGATCGTGTTTGATCCAGATACTCTTGCATAATCCCATGAGTAGCCCCTAACATTGGACCCGACAGTAATGTGCTAAAAAACATGTTCAACTCCACTCGGTAGATGTAGCTGTCATGCAACTGCGCACCAGGTGGTTGATTCCCACTGATTTCAATCGATTTGGCTGTTCTGTGGAAAGGAATGAATTGATCGACCACTTTAACATCTTTGCTGCCTGTGGCTTTAAGCCCTTCGGCATGCCAAGTATCAACGATTTCATATTGATCTGGCATGATCAGTGCCATGCGATATTCCAAGGCAGTCCCACCAGATGCAATAGTATCTTTATTGGCAAATCGCCCGGCAACAAGCGCACAGTCTGCGTGATCAATCCCACTCGAAAAGCGCCACAGGCCATTTAAAATGAAGCCCCCTTCGGTCTCTTCCATTCCACCCCCACCAGCAAAGGCAGTCCCAACAATCGCATCTGGACAACTGGGCCAAAATTCTTCTTGAGCTTCAGCAGGGAATCGACCCAAAATCCAGGTGTGCGACATCACAACCGAAGAAGTCCATGCAGTGGAAGCACAGCCCTTGCCCAATTCTCTGGCAACATCGACATGAGTTCCCCATTCCATTTCGTACCCACCGTAGCGTTTTGGGGTAAAAATTTTATGGATTCCCGCAGCCTTTAGGTCTTGAATAGTCTCGTCAGGCATTTTTCTCAAATCTTCTGCTGATTCTGCTCTTTCTCTCAATACAGGCACCAGATCAGCAGCCGCTTGGATTATTTCTTTTCTTGTGGGCACGTTACTAGATTTTTTCTTTGTGTTCATAGAGCCCACGTTGGTTCTTATATGATGATTGATAGCAGCAGCTTCAACCTACCAATTCTACGGTAATACGACTGTTTTCATCCAGATCTGATATTTTGAATTCCACACCCAAGGCTTGGGCATAATTCATGTAGCGGGGTTTCCACCATTTCTCGAGTATTTCTTCTTCAGTGAGATCAAATTGACCCAATCTTTTGGCTGCATTTAATACTTTTTTGAAGGGAAAAATGAATGTTCGCTTGCCGGGTTCATTTTGGGTTTCTAGAACCAGCTGGAAATGACAACCAGTGCGCTCGAAATTCAGTACCAATGCCAATTCTTTGTTTCCAGTTTTTTCAATCATTGCCTTGCACCGTTTCAAGATAGGTTGCATCGTTTCACAGTCATGAGCAACCAGTTCCTCAAGCAAGCCCCGGTTTTTGGCAAATTGAATGGCATTTAGATGAGCTTTTAGCAATGCATCATTGGTGTCGTGTGGATAGGGTTGTTGGATTTTTATAGTTTTCACCAGCATCTGCATGGCTTTTGCTAAATCTTCTTCCCTGCCCTCCATTCCAGTTGGTGGGGCAAGATTTTCTGGTTTCATTGCCTCATTTGTAACTGGAGATCCAGTTTGTTCTTCTACCTTTCTTGGTCTATTGCTTCCTTGCATCATAGCCATTTTATTCACCTTTCCGATTACAGTTAGTCCATTTGCATCCAAATTAATTAGACAATAATCTCATACTACTTAATTTTTTGAATCTTTTAATATCTATTTTTCGTATTTAATCTATTAACGTTTGTTACAAATCTATAGAATTATATTAAAGTTATGAACCGAATCACCAATCTTTGATTGTGAGGAAGCAGTAGGAAATGTATATAAATTTTTGGTACCCAGTGGCACTGAGTGAAGAGTTAAAAGACGAACCCATCAGGGCAAGAATACTCGGACAGAATTTTGTTGCATTTAGAGATTCAAAAGGCCAGCCTCACACACTCAGTGATACCTGTCCACATCGAGGTGGATCATTGTCAGCAGGGATTATCAGAGACGATTGTATTCAATGCCCTTATCATGGTTGGCGCTATGATGGTGCAGGTTATTGCCGTCGGATTCCATCATTGGGTAAGGATGCAAAAATTCCTAAAAGAGCACGCGTGGATGCTTACCCAACTCAGGAGCAAAACGGCATAGTATTTACTTTCTTGGGCGATTTAGAGGAGGAACACAGACCACCAATTATGTCAGTTGCTGAACTTGAGGATGGAAAGAATTGGCGGGCCAATTGGTTAACGTATGAGGCGGACATAAATTTTGAACGCTCAATTGAGAATGGTCTTGATGTTGGCCACAATGAATTCGTCCATCCCACCCATGGACACGAAGGTAAAGATGAAGATTACAAAGTCAATTCCCTTGATTATGTTGACAATATGTTTGGCGATAAAAAATGGGGGTTTGGTTTTTGGCATGCCTTTAAATCGCCATCGTCTAAAAAAGAGGGTCTTCAGATAAAGGAAGCAAGTGATGAGCGAATGGCAGGTTCTGGGATTGTGGGTCCCAACCAAATGTGGACTTATATCGTCTTCGGTGAAGATTCAGAGTTTAGGCAGTACATGTTTGAATGTCCCGTGGAACAGAACCGCGTCAAGATTTTCTTGATCAACATGCGGAAAATGATGCTGGATGAAAATATGGACAAGGCGATTGGGGATCGTTGCATGGTGATCGCAAGACAAGATATTGTAATTCTTGAAAAACTGAATCCGGTTTTAACACCCGATACCAATACCAAGGAGTTTCTCGTTCCAGCCGATGAACCTTGTATTAAATACAGAAAGTTGCTTGATGGTTGGAAGAAAAAGGGTTGGAAAATAGACAGCAGAAAAGTTGATGCCAATATTGGCAAGAAGGCATACGCAATCCCTTCACCGGGGAGAAACAAGCAGAAAGGTTGGGTTCTCGACAAAATACCTTTGTCTTAAAAGTCGAATGATCATACTCTGTTTCATAACAGGGCTAGCCACCGTTGGTTTTGGATTGGTTTTACCAACTTTTTTGTTTTATGCCCAAAATCTGGGCGCTACACCCGCCATAGCAACCGTCATTATTGCTACATACTCAATGGGTCAATTCATTGGTACCCCAATTTGGGGCAGATTAAGTGATCGTATCGGAAGAAAACCAGTCTTACTTATAAGTATCTTTGGCCAAAGCATTTGTTTTGTCTGGTTAGCATATTCATCCAATTTGTGGATGTTGGCAGCTGCACGTTTCTTTGGTGGAATGATTTCAGGAAATATTTCTACAGCAATGGCTTATGTAGTTGATTCTACCGATGAAAAGAAACGTGCAAAATGGCTGGGTTACATTGGGGCAAGTGTCAGTATTGGTTTTATGATTGGACCGGCACTGGGAGGTTTGTTGGGTGGACAGGATGCTAGCAGCGCTAGCTTATTTTATCCGGCAATTGTTGCTGCAAGCCTTTCCTTGGCAACTGGTACAGCGACTTTGTTTCTTCTAAAGGAAAGTCTGCAACCAGAAAATAGAAGTCCCAAAACAAAAGAAAACACATCGTTATTGAAAAATTGGGGCTTGGTTTTCAAAAGACCCATCTTAATGGAAATTATTTTGCTCGCTATGGCAATGATGTTTGTTACCGGTTCATTTGAAACCATATTCCCATTGTGGACGCAATCAAGGTTTGTTTGGGGTCCAATAGAAGTTGGCTATTGCATGACCTACATAGGCCTAATTGTGACTTTGGTGCAAGTTTTGGTGGTAGGCAGAATTGTGCCTATCTTGGGCGAGGCGAGAGTCATTCGATTGACATTTATCGGTTATGCCACTGGGTTAATCATCATGGCCCAAGCACCATCCTGGATAATTATGTTGCTTGGGCTAACTATAGCTGCCTCAAGTGGCGCTGCTTTTGGAACTGCTACTTCAAGTTTTGTTTCCAAGGTCGCTGGCGATAAGGAAAAAGGCTTTGTTTTAGGTGTATATCAGTCCAGTTCTTGGCTTGGGAGAATCTCAGGACCACTTGCTGCCGGCGTTGTCTTTGGTTTGCTTGGGGTGAATGCGCCACTTTACCTAGGAGTTCTAGTTTTGGTTCCATGCATAATCGCGATTACAATTGTGGCGAAAAAATTGGATGCGCAAAAACCAAGTTCCGCTGCAAAACCTGGATGAGCAAGAAGTCTTTATTGTAAAAAATAAAACGATATAATCTAATCAGATATAAAATAAAATCAAAAAAGGGAGCACGCAATGAGTAATAAGCTCGAGAGTATGACATTTCCAAATCAGAGCATTAAAACCGTAAGTCTTTGTCTATTGGCTTTGATATTTATTGGTTCAAGCTTTGCTATAAGGGCGGATGCAAATCAGGCTGATGGATATATCCCCACCACATTAATTACCGGTGCAAATCGTGGGATAGGGTTTGAATTTGCGAAACAGTATTTGGCAAAGGGGTGGCGAGTTATTGCCACCTGCCGCAAACCAGAAGCCGCAGACGACCTCACAACACTGCAAGCAGAGTACCCAGACTTGTTGATTATCGACAAGCTTGATGTTCGCGATCACACTCAGATAGATCTTTTAGCCGAACGATACAACAACACTCGTATTGATATATTGATTAACAATGCTGGTATTTCTGGCGGTACACAAAATCAAGTCTTTGGACGGCTTAACTATGACGTTTTCAGCACTGTTTTGGAGACCAATACGCTAGGCCCGTTAAAAATGGCTGAGGCATTTTACCCACATGTTCGAGACAGCCGACATAAGAAAATCATTACCGTCTCGAGTAGTGAAGGCTCCATTGACAATGTCTTCAAGCGAGGTGGCAGGCTGTTTTTTTATCGATCAAGTAAAACGGCGATGAATATGGTAATGGTCAATCTCGCCTACATGTTGAAGGATAGGGGAATTGTAGTAGCTATGGTTAATCCCGGTCCGACGAATACGGATTTTATGGCCAGTTTGGCTGCTATGGGTTTTCCTCTGAGAAAAACCGAAGTCGCAGTCTCCGATATGATGCGGAACATCGATGCTCTCTCCATAGAAAATACGGGCGCATACCTCAATTACAATGGCAAACAGGTGCCTTGGTAATCAAGACACAAAAGGTAGGGTTAATATTCGGCAACACCAGCCAGTGATCGCTCCACATTGGTTTCAGCACTGGCGGTCATTTCTCCAGAAGACAAATTAAATTTGCCCAGAAGACCGTTGAAAAAATTGCCTATATAGGCTGATTCTCCATCTGTCGATAAAGTTAAAGCGGCCCAACCTGGGCCCGGAAGATCCATAGAGGTAAAAATTTCTCCAGTTTCTGCATCATGACGACACAAGCTGAATCCAGCCCTAAAGTTTGCCTTAATCGAATACAAGTCCCCGTTGGGAGCGTAGCTGATGGCAATCACCATATCACCGCTTTCTGGTGCATACGTTACCAGATCGTCCATTTGTGTACGATTCATTAAGTCAAATTGAAAGATTCGGTTGCCCAATTCAGAGATATAAATTAATTTTGCATTGTCCGGGTTGATGGTGGAGGCAGTAACTCCAAGAAACCCAGGCATGCCTCCGTGAGTTTCGGTGTCAAAGGTATCAAGCAGTTCACCTTTTTGCGTGAATTTGTAAATATTGCCATCCCCATATTTTTCAGTCCCTGGCATAAAGGGAAGAACTGTTTCTAGTTTTCTCGGACCTTCCAATGCTTTGTTGTTGGATTCATCACCAACCAAATGTTCGCCCAGATAAAAGGTTCCATCGTTGGCAAAACTAACGTTCGAATAGGACCGTTGGCCAAAATCAGTTTTTGGGAGTTGATTGCCGTCACAATCAACCTTAATAACAGAATAATTTTGACTGTCAAAAGCCCAGAGCGTTTGGTTTTGATCAAATTTTAAACCGCCCACTAAATGAGTTGTGTGTTGCGTCCATAAAACGCCTTTTTGGTTTAAATTTTCATCAAATTGGATAATCCGACCGTCTCCTGCGTGGTCGTCATCTGGGTTATTTAAGACTGTGGCTCCAACAAAAACATCTCCTTTGGTAAATGGTGTCAGACTTGATGCTTCAGACATTATGTTCTCCTTGTAATATAGCTCAAAACTTTAGAGTAAGTGGCCCCATTTTTCTTTGATCAAAGCAAAGATATCAGGATCATGATCCAAAAGATGTTCTCGGTTTAATTTAGGATACGGATCGGGTCCACCTTCTTCTGGCCATTGTCGTGTAGCGTCGATAATGATTTTTGAAGATCGGCCTCTAATTTTGGCACTGGGATCCAGAAAAAAACCGGGGCCTGCTTCTATAATTTTCCCCCCAGGATGCGGTTGCCAGCGAGCACCCACAGTTGCAATCATCTCCATGGGGTCATGAATATTTACGTCTTTATCGACAACTACCATGATTTTTGAAATGGGTAAAAAATTCAGTTTCTCTGCAACTTCAAACGCTTGGTGTGGTCTTGTTTTATCGATGCTAATAAAGAAAAAACCGGTGAAATCTGGGGGACCGTGAGCACCAACAAGTTCGGGAATAAATTGCCTGAAGTTCCTGGTTGAACTGGCTTCGCTGGGCGTGGTAATAAAGCCGCGAGTAACCCCTGTGAATTGATTCACAAACATGGGGTTTTTACGGTGCGTTATGGTTTTTATATTCATGTAAAACTGCTCGGCGTGTGGTAAGCCCATATAGCCATACATTTCCCCAAAGGGGCCTTCTTCCTCCATATCATCCAGAGGTATTTCACCTTCTATGATCATTTCAACATTTGCCGGTACAGTGATGTCGCTATTCTCGCATTTAACCACTTCGACGGGACAACCTTTAAACCCACCTGCAATTTCCAATTCATCTTGGCCAAGTCGTGCTGTTTTTGAGCTACTCATTGCAAACACAATCGGGTCTGTACCCAAGACCACAGCTGCTTGGGCCACTTTCTCCCCCCGTTCTTTCATGCCCATTAGAAATTCCCAGCCATGTTGCTTCCTTTCTGGATTAATCCCTATCTTTCTAGGTCCTTTAATTTGCATTCTGTAGGTGCCAACATTCCTGCCTTTTTCTGGGTCAATCAGCACCAAATTACCGGTGTTTATAAAACGGCCGTTGTCCCCTGGATTGCTTTGCAAAAAAGGAAAATCAAGGACATTGATTTCTTCATCCTTCAGGGTGATTTCTTTGGCAGGGGCTTGGTGTTTTTCAACTTCAACTGGTTTGATGGGTTGTATTTCCCCAAGGTCCATTACCAGCTTCAATGCTTTTTTGAAATTTTCGATCTGATCGTTACCGATGTCTTTGAATGGTACCCCCACAGCAATTGCTTCATGGGCAGCCAGGCCGTATTGATTGACGACAATCGGGCCTTTCATCCAACGGCCATCTATCTTGACTTTTTCAACGACGACTGCAGGTGCCCCTAACCAACCGTGTTTATCAATAAGTTTGTACATCAGGCCAGCCAGTTCGTAGGCATCCTGATCAATTTCCTTAATTTTAAGCACATTGCCATGCTCTTCAATCGCGGCCATGTATTCCCTCAACGAGTTGTAAGGGCCAGTGGTGATCGCGGGTTCTTTGCTGGGTGACGTTTTTGGCATAGTGTTTATTTTGATTATTGTACTAAAATATTACGCTTTTTTGCTTTGCTTTGTCGATACATTATCCAACCTGCAATCGATACCCCAATGGCCACAATGGTTATCAGAATTGTTGCTAGAGCGTTGATATCTGGGGCAATCCCCAAGCGTACTTTTGAAAAAATCAACATCGGTAATGTGGTTGCACCAGGCCCGGAAACAAAACTTGCAATCACCAGGTCATCCAAGGACAGGGTAAATGAAAGCAGCCATCCTGAGACCATGGCAGGGAGTATTATTGGCAGGGTAATATCCCAAAGCACTCTTATCGGTCTTGCACCCAAATCCAAGGCTGCTTCTTCTATGGATTCATTTATATTGGTAAGCCTGGATTGGATTATCACTGCAACATAAGCCATTGAGAATGTGATATGGGCAATGGTGATTGTGTTTATACCCCTTTGTCCTGGCCAACCGATTAAATTCTGCAAGCTGACAAAGAGCAGCAACAACGATAAGCCTGTAATCACTTCTGGCATAACCAATGGCGCAATAATCATTCCGGTAAACAAAAGCCTACCTTTGAATTGCCTGATTCTAGTCAGAGCTATGCCTGCCAAAGTTCCCATAATTGTTGCACATGTGGCGCTCACCATCGCAATCCGCAAGCTCAGTAGAGCTGCATCCAAAATATTGTCGTTGTTGAACAGCTCTATGTACCATCGGATGGACCAACCCCCCCAAATAGTAACTAGTCTTGAGTCGTTAAAAGAATAAATAATGACCAGGAGAATGGGTACGTAAAGAAAAGCAAAACCGAAACACAGCGCAGAGAAGATAAATCTAGATCTTTTCTTCATTGTTGTTCCAGAAGTTCTTGGTTCTGTCTTTTTTGAAAATAGACAATAGGCAAGACAAGTAACATTAACAAAACTATTGCCACCGCCGATGCCACCGGCCAATCTCTGTTCATGAAGAATTCATCGAAAAGCAATCGTCCAATCATTAATGTATCTGCACCGCCTAACAATGCTGGAATGACGTATTCGCCAATGGCTGGTATGAATACCAATAAGCAACCTGCAACTACCCCAGGCATTGAGAGGGGGAAGGTTATGTCCTTGAATATCTTCCATGGTCTGGCTCCGAGGTCTGCTGCAGCTTCTAATAATTGAATATCCAATTTTTCAAGATTTGCATACAGGGGAAGAATCATAAATGGCAAATATGAATAAATCATCCCGATATAAACGGCCGTGTCTGTGTAGAGCAATTCCAGTGGTTGATCGATAATACCAGTCCACAGAAGAAAACCATTGAGAAGCCCTTTTGTTTTTAGTATGCCCATCCAAGCGTAGACTCTGAGCAAGAATGAAACCCAGAATGGTATAACCACCATGAGCAACAGTATGTTTCTGGTCGGTTGCGGGGATCGGGCGATGCCGTAAGCGATTGGGTACCCAATCAGCAGGCAAAAACAGGTTGAAATAAAAGCCAGTTTGATCGAATTGATGTAGGTAACCACATACAAAGAATCCTCAAACAGATAGAGGTAATTGTCAAAAGTTATGGAGATGGAAAGGTATTGAATATAACTTGCTATGCCTGAAAAAAAACCCAATTCCTTGATTATTTCTAACAGACTAGTTTCTGCTAAATTTTGAAACAAGGGCGTGAATGGTGGTTGGGCTACAACTGGATCAGCAAAACTGATTTTGAAAACAATTAAAAAAGGAGTTAGAAAGAAAAGCAACAGCCATAAATAGGGTATGAAAACTATAAACTTCTTCCAGAGTCTTTCTCTGAATGTCGTATCCATGCTGGCTAGTACAGCAGACATTATTCAGTCAACAACAAAAGGTTAGAAGGCTCCCATGAAAGATAAACCTCGTCATCCCAACTTATTGCGGTCTCTGATCTGTATCGGTTTTGTTTACTAACCTGGATAATGTTTCCATCCGAAGTTTTTACTCGGTAAATTGAGAGGTTGCCGAAGTAACCGAAATCTTCAACGATGCCTTTTATATAAGTGTTTTCAGAGCTAGGCGGTTGATTGTTAATCACAATTTTTTCAGGTCGAATCGCGAGAGTGATCGATTCTATATCGTCGGCAATGCTGCCGTTGAAATCAATCTCATGTTGGCCACCTAATGTCGGACAATTGACCACAATTTTGCTTGCTTGTTTTGAGAGTATGGTTGCCTCAAACATGTTGATGTTGCCAACGAAGTCAGCAATAAATTTTGATCTTGGGTTTTCATAAATTTCACTGGGTGGGCCAATTTGCAGGAATTTTCCCTCCTCCATCACAGCAATCCGGTCCGATAGGGTCATGGCTTCTTCCTGGTCGTGGGTTACGATAATGAAAGTGACTCCAAGTTCCTCTTGAATGTTTACCAGCTCGAATGCCGTGTTTTGTTTCAATTTTTTATCCAGTGCTGCCATGGGTTCATCAAGAAGAAGCACTTTTGGCTGTTTGATGAGTGCCCTGGCAAGAGCAACCCGTTGCGACTGTCCTCCTGAGAGTTGATCGGGTTTGCGATGGTTGTATTCGGACAACTTCACCAGTTCAAGCATCTGTGCTACTTTTGATTTTATTTCTCCCTTGGGCATTTTTTCTTTTTTTAGCCCGTAAGCAACGTTGTCAAATACGGTCATGTGTGGGAACAAGGCATAGTTCTGAAACATAATGTTGACCGGACGTTCGTACGGTGGTATGTGTGTCATATCGATCCCATCGATGATGATGGAACCTTCGGTTGGTGTTTCCAAGCCTGCCATGACTCTGAGCAAAGTTGTTTTGCCTGAGCCGGATGCACCCAGGATGGAAAATAACTCGCCTTTAAAAATAGTCAGATCAACTTTGTTGACTGCCACGAAGTCACCAAAGTGCTTGCTGATTCCTTTGATTTCGATAAAAGGTTGTTTTTTAGTTGTTTGATTGTCGTTGCTCATTTCAAAATAATACAGTTTTTATCAATATGTTAGTCCCGATTTTGCTCTGGTAAAAACCCTGGTTTTCTGGCGTTGGTATTTTGGGGGATCAACTTCGGTAAGAAACAAACGTTCCATTATTTCTGGGGTTGGGTAAATTGCAGGGTCATTCAAAACTTTCTCATCAATGAATGCACTCGCTGCAGGTATGGGACTTGCGTAGTGAGTCAGGTTTACAAAGTCCGCCATCACTTCCGGCCTTAATAGGTAATCAAGGAACAAATAAGCGTTCTCGGTATGGGGCGCATCATCCGGGATGATGATGATGTCAACCCACAATAGGGATCCTTCTTTTGGTACAAAATAGGCAAGATTGATATCTGAGCCCACTTCCTCAGCTCTTGCCGAAGCCGTTGCATAATCTCCTGCCCAACTCATAGACACACACAGATCGCCATTGGGTAAATCATTGAGGTAGGTTGTGGAAGTAAATTTTTTGATATAGGGACGCACACTCAACAGCAGATCCTCTGCCGCTTGTATCTCCTTTGGATCTCTGGAGTTGTCGGCATAGCCTAAATAGACCAATGCTATTGGAATGACATCCGTTGGAGAGTCAAGAATACTTACCCCACAATCTTCGAATTTAGAAACCACTTCGGGATCAAACAGCATTGCTCCACTATCAAGCGGGGCATCTGGTAATCTTTCTAAAATCATATCCACGTTATAGGCGATACCTGTGGATCCCCAACTGTAAGGAACCATGAAATTATTACCCGGATCAAATGTATCCAATATCGCCATCAATTCCGGGTCTAAAAGTTTCCAGTTGGTTACTTTGGTTTTGTCCAATTTTTGGAAAATATTCAGAGGAAAAAGACGTTTTGAATACATGCTGCTGTGCACCACAATGTCATAACCGGTGCGACCACTCAATAGTTTTGCCTCAACCATCTCGCTGGATTCGTATTCGTCGTAATTGACTTTGATCCCGTATTCTTTTTCAAAGTTTTTAACTGTATCGGTGCCAATATAATCAGCCCAATTGAAAACGTTGACAATCTTTTCATTGCTCTGCGCCATCGTCTGTAAAGGGACAGCTGCAATGGCAATTGCGATCAAATATTTCCAACAGAGTTTTTTACCCACGCTCTTCATCCGTTTGTTTTTATCCTATACACTGTAATTCACCGATTAGCCTTACCCAATCGACTGGTTAGCACCACACCACCAACAATCAGTATACAACCGGTCAACATCACCAATGTTATCTTTTCCTGCAACAAAAGATAAGCCCAAAGCATCCCAAATATTGGCACGAGCAGTGCCACCAGGGAAGTACTGATTGGTCCGACCCTTTTAATCAGAATGAAATAGGGAAGATACGCTAAACCGGTACAGAACACGCCTAGGAAAATAACACTCCCGACAACTTTCAAATCCCAGTTGTCCATAATAATCGGATCCAGCAGCAAGAAAGGCGCGATCATAAATGTTGCTGCAATCACCGTTACGGCTGCCATAACTCCGGTGTCCACTACATTCAGTTTATAAATGTAATTCATTGAAAGACCGTACAAGGCAGCACCGATCATCGCCATGAACATTGGGAATAGCTTGAATTCCAAGGACTCATAACCGACAAATACCATCAGCCCTGACATTCCAATTAATATTCCTAGAAACTGAAACCATTTGAATTGAAAGTTCAACCAGACTATTGAAAACATAAAAGCAAACAGGGGCGTGCTTCCATTGATAACTGCCATGGTGCTTGCATTAATCGCAAGTGCTGAATAAGAAAAACAATAAAACGGCAGCGCCACATTGATGGCACCAATTAAGATGATGGGAAATATATTTTCTTTAATCATTTTAAAATGTTGTTTTCTAATAAATAGCACTCCCAACAGTAACGAGGCTAAAACCAATCGTAAGAACACCAGGCCAACCGCACCAATGGCCGGCGTTGCGATCTTGATGAAAACAAAAGCACTCCCCCACAAGGCAGAGAGGCCAATGATGTAAAGCCAATCAAGGACAGATCGATTTTGATTCACTGTCAGTGACTTAGAGTGTGATACTCGAGAAAATTTTTTTCATCGTAATAATCGCCTAAAAATTTTCCTTAAATGGACGGAGATCAATTTCCTGTGTCCAAGCACTCCGTGCCTGGTTATGCAATGTCCAGAAAGTTTCGGCGATTGCATGGATATCCAGTAACCCATCTTTACCCAGTCCAGCGACATAATCGGGATAGCCTTTGACTACCTTGTCCCCATTAATTGCCCCGTCAATAATCACATGTGCGATATGGATCTCTTTGGGGCCAAACTCTCGGGCTAGTGATTGAGCCATCATACGCAGGGCACCCTTGCCTGCGGCGAAGGCGGCAAAATTGGCCCGTCCGCGCAGCGAACCCGATGCACCGGTAAACAGCAGCGAGCGTTTGGGAGCGGCGTCGCCTTGTTCCAACATCAAACGCAGAACCGCTTGTGAAGCTAGAAAACCACCCATGCACAGGACTCGCCACATGCTTTCAAAAATCTCTGGTGTAACATCGAGAAACGGTTCAAGACGGTTATTGCCGGCATTGTAAATTGCCAATTCCAACGGCAGGCCACTAACACTTACCAGATTGATCATCGCAGCAATGTCAGCCTCCTTGGTGACATCGGCGGTGATGGGCTGGGCTTGAGCACCGGTGGCATTTATTAGTTCTGCTACGTGTTCAACTTTTTCTGTAGTCCGGCCACAGACAAAAATCTGAATGTCCTCTCGGGCAAAGCGCTTGCAGAGCGCTGCCCCAAGCCCTTGCTCGGGTCCCACACCCATTATTAGTGCGCTGGTTGTTGCGGTCATAAGTTTTTTAATCCCTTATTTATCAGCCCTCTGGCAATGATAGTTCTTTGGATTTCGCTGGTGCCCTCCCAAATTCTGTCAACCCTTAGCTCACGGTAGAATCGTTCCGCCGTGTATTCCCTCATGTAGCCACGACCGCCAAAGATTTGAACTACTCTATCGGCAACCTCATTGGCCATTTCCGAAGCAAACAGCTTGACCGCAGAGCAGCGGTAATGAAGGGATTTTAAGTCATCTCCACGATCGTGGGCCTTGGCTGTTTCGTAGAGCATTAACCGGGAAGCCCAGAGTTCTGTGACCGAGTCTGCAAGCATGAATTGTATTGCTTGACGCTCAGACAATGGTTCCCCTTGAATATTTCTCTGCTTGGCAAAATCGGTCGCTTCTTCAATCAGTCTGGCAGCGGCACCACAACACCTGGCTGCGATCATGAGTCTTTCTCGACGAAACCAAGAACGTGTGTAACTCATGCCATCGGTTTCAGAACCAATAAGGTTTTTTTGTGGGATAAAAACATCGTTAAATTTATAAATGGGATGGTGGCTGTCAAAGGTGTGAGAAAACAAAGGAGTGCGAACTAGTTCAATCCCTTCCGTTTCCATATCAAGAAAAAACAAGGCATCACCGAGATTTTCTTTTCCATCGAAAACCTTTGCTTGAATAAAGAAAAAATCTGCGTGATTCGCCCCGGTAACGAACCATTTTTCGCCATTGATTCGGTACCCGTTTTCGACTTTATCTGCGGATGTGTCTACATGTACTTCTGATCCTGATTCCGATTCGGTAATTGCGTAACATTCGTGCCTTGTGCCATCCATCAATGGCAAGATGTAGGATTTAATTTGTGCATCATCGCAAGCATCCAACATCCACGACTGAGGCTCGGAAAAGCACCAAGTGAGAGCGTTCGTTCCTCGTCCTAAAACTTCCCAGACCACCACTTGTTCAAGAATACTCAAATCCTGACCGCCATAGGATTTGGGTATATCCATGGAGCTGAGGCCAAGATCTATTGCCATTTGTCTGTGTTCTGCGTCTATTTTCTCTGGGAGTTTTCCTTCATTCATCTCAGCTTCAACTTCCCAGGGCATGGTTTTCCCAAGGAATCCTTCAGCAATAGAAGTCCATTTTTTTGCATTTTCTGGTAAATCAATATGCATGTGTTACTCCTTTGAAAAAATTTACTAGCCTCATATTACCCCTAATGAAATAGAGATAACATTCGATTCTGTTCTACCAAACACAGAAATATTTTATTATGATATGCAGATGACGTACTTATTAAATTCTCCATTTAATATTATATACACACGAATTAAATTCTGACCTGTGCTTCTCTAAAGCAGGAATTGTGTTTTCAAATTCCATATAACCACAACACCTTCGGGTTAAATTCTAATTTCAAACATGACAAAAAGATCTTTAAAAAAAAGTAACAAGCATTTTCAGAAAGCGATTCAGAAGCTACCACTTGGAGTGACTTCCAATTTTAGGTATTGGGGTGATGAAGAAACCATTTACGTAGACCGTGCTTCTGGTTGCCGAATTCGAGACATTGATGGCAATGAATACATCGACTACCGTTTGGCTTACGGTCCATACATTTTAGGCTATGCAGATCCTAGGGTTGACCAAGCCGCTAGAGAAGGGATCGAGATCGGAGGCGTCTTTGCACTTTCCACCGAGTTAGAGTATGAGGTCGCACAAAAGATCTCATCAATGGTACCCTCTGCTGAATTGGTTCGTTTTTCAAATTCGGGTACTGAAGCAGTATTGGCTGCATTGAGAGTCGCTAGAGCATACAGCAATCGCGATGGATACATTATGCTCGAAGGCGGCTATCACGGTGTTTCAGATTCTGCGCTTTGGGACATTAATTTGGACGACTGGGACCCAGCTACCGGTGAACCAGAAATTACTCCTTCTAGCAAAGGGATTCCTGAAAGATTATCGGAGATGGTGCACCTTGTTCCTATGAACGATGCCAATCGCCTGGAAGATCTGCTCAAAAAGAAACACAATGAAATTGGTGCTTTATTGATCGAACCTATTTTAGGCAACTGTTGTTCTATTGCGGCTGAGCAAGACTATGTGGATGCAGTGCGAGAACTGTGCACAAAATACGATGTTGTGTTGATTATTGACGAAGTCAAAACCGGGTTTAGAGTAGCAAAAGGCGGTGTCCAGGAACTCTATGGTATTGATGCCGATCTATGCACTTATGCTAAAGCAATGGCCAACGGATACCCGATTGCCGCTCTTTGCGGTAAAGAAGATTTAATGCGTTCGATCAAATACGGAGGGGTGTTGCACGGAGGTACGTTCACCGCTCATTCAGTGGCGATTTCTGCCGCAAACAAAACACTAGAGATTATTGGATCAACCGATGCTCTTGAGACTGTGAAACGATACGGTCAGGATCTAAGGGATGGATTAAGCCAGATTTTAACAGATCACAATGTTCCTTATAGTTTCACAGGGCACCCATCCATGTCGGGTTTATTTTTTGCCGAAGAACCCCCCACCAATGCTCGAGATTTTAGAAATTCCAATTATCCATTTTATGAAAAACTTGCTGAAGAATTACTTGAATTTGGGGTATTATGCGAATTCGATCCAAGAGAGCCATGGTTTATTTGTGAGGCTCATGCCAAGGATGCATTGGAGCCCACTCTAGATGCATTCAGGGCAGCTCTTGAGATTACGTTGAAAGGAGAAAACGTTGAGTAAATACGATGCCATCGTTATCGGCGCAGGCCACAATGGGTTGACCAACGCAGCTTATTTAGCGAAATCGGGTTTAAAAGTCTTGGTTGTTGAAAAAAATGACTATATTGGCGGAGCGTCTGTCAGCCGAGTGCTTCATGAGGGTTGGACCTATTCCAATTGTTCCTACGTATGCAGTCTTTTGAGACCTGAAATTTTTCGCGATCTGAATTTACAAAAATACGGTCTCCAAGTTCTCCCTTACGGAGGCAGTGTTAACTTCATGCAGAATGGTGACATTTATGGAGGTTACTCTGATGAAGATTTACTTAGGAGGGAGATGGGACGATTTTCTAAACGCGATGCCGATGCTTATGTTCGCTTTGCCAGAGACGTTTCCAGACAGTGCCGGTTTATTAAACCAATGCTTATGAGAACCCCGCCAGATCCAACATCATTTAAACCCAAAGATCTTGGAGAGCTCATTTATCTCTTCAAACGCTTGTACTCACTTGGCGAGCAAACCATTTATGACACCATTCGCTTTTACACCATGAGTGTTGCTGAATACCTTGAAGAGTATTTTGAAACCGATATAGTCAAAGCAACTCTTTCTGGCAGTGGTATCATCGGTACCGGATTGGGTCCTTATTCTCCAGGAACAGCCTACGTATTATTGCATCATTACATGGGAGAAGTGGACGGCAGTATTGGCTCTTGGGGGTTTGCAAGGGGCGGCATGGGTTCCATAGCGAACGCGTTGGCCGATGCATTTAAAGACCATGATGGTGAATTGTTAACCGATGCGGAAGTCTCTCAAATTATTGTCAAAAGGGGGCGGGCTACGGGTGTGGTTTTATCCAATGGGGATGAGTATTATGCAAAAAATATCGTTTCAAATTTGGATGTAAAAAGAACCTACCAAAAATTATTTGATCCCAAAGATTTGAGTGAAAAAATACTTAAACAAGTCGACAATTTTAAAATCAGGGGTTCCTCAGGCAAGCTGAATATTGCTCTTGATGGGATTCCGGAATTTCCAGCTTTGGGTAAGAACAATCCTTTGATGTATGCTGATATGCATTTCATTGATTCTTTGGAGCGGATGGAGAGGGCATATGACGACTGGAAAAATGGCCGGTGGTCTCGAGACCCTTATACAGACGTGCTTATTCCTACGATGACGGATCCGACAATGGCACCTCCGGGAAAACATTACATGTCCGTTTTTGTCCAATACGCTCCAGCCAAGCTTGCTACAGGTGCATGGACCGATAAAGACCGAGATGCTTTTGGATCCACAGTGATTGATCAAATTGCTGCGTACAGTCCCAATTTTAAAGACCTCATCGTGCACGTCGAGGTCAGGTCTCCACAGGACATTGAAAATGAAATTGGGCTCACACAAGGCAATATTTTCCAGGGCGAATTAACCATGGACCAGATGTTTTTTAATAGACCTTTTCCAGGTTATGCGCAATTCAGAGGCCCGGTAAAAGGTTTTTACATGTGTGGATCGAGCACTCATCCCGGAGGAGGAGTCATGGCAGCACCTGGTGCCAATGCAGCCAGAGAAATGTTGTTCGACTTGAAACGAAAGAATATAGTTCCGGAGTCAGATAACGATGACTAAGCTGAAGAAGAAAGTTGTGGTTATTGGAGCAGGGCACAATGCACTGACCTGTGCTTCTTATCTCGCTAAATCTGGTTTTGAGGTTGAGGTCCACGAGGCACGGTCTGAAGTTGGTGGTATGGCTTGCACCAGGGAATTTACTGAAGGTTACAAGGTACCCGGTGTGGCACATCTACTACACATGTTGAATCCAGGTATCCAAAAATGGTTGGGCCTAAATAAAAATGGTTTAGAATTTGCTGCCAATCGATTAAAAACTATTTCACTTAACCCCAACGGCAATGCGCTGGTCATTGATGGCGATCATTTGGAAGGAGATGGTATAACGGATCAACATCGAGCGGAGTTTAAATCTTTTAAGAAGAAAACGAACAGTTTGGCACGATTCTTTAGAAGTACTTATCAAATCAGTCCACCTAGAATCGGTACGGACAATAAAAAAGATCTCCTCGGGTTGATGCAAACAGGTTGGAATCTAAGAACAATGGGCAATGAAGGCATGACTGATATGCTCAGGTTTATTGCCATCAATGTCTATGATCTTCTTGAAGAGTATTTTGATGATGATTTTATCAAAGGCTCTTTGGCAATCGATGCCGTTTTAGGCAATCACTTAGGTCCTCGTACCAACAATAGCGTCATCACCTACCTCCATACTTTGACTGGTGAAATAGATGGTGTACAAGGAGCATACGCCATACCCAAGGGTGGTATGAGTTCTTATACCAATGCTTTGAAGAATAGTGCAGAAAAACTTGGAGTCAGAATAGTGCTCGATTCTCAGGTTGAGCGGATTATTGTGGATGACAATGGCAAGGCATCAGGGGTGAAATTTACCAAGGGTAATGAAGTCGGTGCCGACGTGGTGGTTTCTGGCATCGATCCAAAAAGCACATTTATATGCTTGGTTGGAGCTAGGCATTTAGAGGCTGGTTTTGTTCATAAAATAAACAATGTAAGGATGAGAGGCAATGCATCCAAGCTGCATTTAGCACTTTCTGGATTGCCAAGCTTTAATGGAGTGGATGAAAAAGACATCGGTCAAAGAATTGTTATCTCACCAACAATGCAATATTTAGAACAGGCATTTGATTACACCAAATACCAACAATGTTCTGATCAGTTGCCGATGGAGATTACTATCCCGAGCATACACGACTCGTCATTGGCTCCAGAGGGTCATCATGTGTTATCGGCAATAGTCAACTATACTCCTTACTCTTTGAAAGAAGGTTGGGATGAAGCCAAGCCAGTTGTTTTGGAAAATGTGCTCAATACTTTGAGTCAATTTGCTCCCGGTATTAAACAACAAATCTTGCACTCAGAACTGCTCACTCCCAAAGATTTGGAAGCAGAGTTTGGAATCACGGGTGGTCATTGGCACCACGGTGAACTGACTTTTGATCAATTCTTAATGTTGCGGCCATTGCCCGGAATGGCTCAGTATTCAAGCCCAATTGAATCACTCTATATTTGTGGAGCAGGCGCCCATCCCGGTGGCGGTTTAATGGGAGTTGCAGGAAGGAATGCTGCAGTCGAACTAATAATGAAGGAATCCTGATATGTTGTTGCAACAAGATCATTACAAGAAGTCATATTATGAGACACCCTTTCACAGCAGAACCTCTGAGTTGAATATTCTTAATGAGTGGCAGCGCTGGAAAGACTACACAGTTGCCACAAATTACTTTAGAACAGATCTTGAGTATTTTGCTGTAAGAAACACGACAGGTGTTATTGATTATACACCGATGGTAAAGCAAAAAATCACAGGACCAGACTCTGCTGAATTTGTAAATCGTTTCTTCACCAGAGACATGAATAAAATTTCGATAGGAAGAGTTGGTTATGTTGTTTGGTGTGATGCAGAAGGCCAGGTTTTGGATGATGGAACTGTCTTCCATATTAGAGAAAATGAATACTGGCTTTTATGTGTAGAAAGACAGCTCGATAACCTTGGTATTTCTGCCATAGGATTTGATGTAGAAATAGAAGAGATAACTGATGATGTTGCATGCCTGGGAGTACAGGGTCCAACATCTTGTAGCATTCTTAAAGCCATGGGCTTTGAGGGAATCGAACATCTTAAACCTTTTGATATCAAGCATTATGATTTTCAGGGTCACGAGATCATGATTTCAAGAACAGGGTTTACAGGTGACCTTGGGTATGAGGTATGGATGGTCAATGAAATAGCTTTGAATTTTTGGGATGAATTATTCGAGAAAGGCGAAATATATGGCATAAAACCATTTGGTTTAGATGCATTGGATTTAGTAAGAATTGAAGCTGGCTTACTTGTGCCAGGTGAAGATTTTATGGTTGCAGAGTTTGCCATTAGACCAGGTTCAACAAGATCTCCTTTTGAACTGGGCTTATCTTGGCTGGTGGATTTATCAAAGCCAGTTTTTAATGGCAGACAAGCTTTGCTAGAAGAGAAGGAAAGAGGGTCACGTCATACTTTTGTTAAACTCAATGTTAATGGTAATAAGCCTGCACATGGTTCCTATCTTTATAATCAGTCAGGGAAAAAAATAGGAACAGTCACTTCTGCCATGTTCTCTCCAAGTGCAAAAGCGAATATAGCATTTGCATCGCTGCATGCACCATGGAAAAAAGGCAAAGATAAAATCATAGCTGAAATTTATTATCAGAAAGATTTGGAGTGGAATCGAGTAATGGAAGAGGCAACAATAGTGACCAAGCCTTTTTATAACCCAGAGCGGAAAAGGATCACCCCAGCCGAACTTTACTAACCTTAATGTAGCATCCCAATATGGCGCATCATTTGGATCCATTGTTAAGACCTTCAAGCATAGCTGTTATTGGAGCAAGTGCTTCAGCAGGAGTTGGGAGACGCATCCTTGAAACGTTATTGCACGGTCAATACCAAGGTACTCTGTACGCGTTGAACCCCAAATACGATGATGTTTTGGGAGTCCCGTGTTTTCCCGACTTGGCTGCTTTGCCCGAGCCTGTTGAACACGTTGTCTTTGCCGTTTCAGATCACAGAATAGAACCAATCTTTGAAGAAGCAGTCGAAATGGGTGTAAAAGCCATGACCATTATGTCAATGCTCTACATTGAAAACGATATGCAACCCCCCTTAAAGGATAGACTTCAGCGCAGAGCTGAGGAAACAGGTATGTTGGTTTGTGGAGCCAATGGTATGGGTTTTTACAATTTTGCAGACCGAGTTTGTGTCGGCGGATTCGACACTCGGTCCAATCATATTGCTGGCAATGTTGCTCTGATCAGCCATTCGGGTTCTGGCATGGCTGGGATTATGGATTGCGACGAACGGATTAATTTCAGTTTAACCGTATCGGCAGGCCAAGAATTATCAGTCGGCATGCACGATTATTTGGATTTTGCACTTGAAATACCAACCACAGAAGTCGTTGGTCTGTTCATGGAAACCGTGAGAAAACCAGACCTGATGATTCAAGCTTTTGCAAAAGCAGCCCGCAAACAAATTCCTATTGTGGTGATTAAAACCGGAAAAACCGAACGTTCTGCTGAACTGACTGTATCCCATTCCGGTGCTTTAGCCGGCAGTGACGAATGTCACCAAGCACTATTCAGAAAATACGGTATCCAACGGGTCAATGACATGGATGAATTAGCAAAAACTCTGATTATGTTTGCACAACCCCATTCTCTGGCCGAAGGCGATTTAGTGACCCTCCACGATTCAGGGGGGGAGCGCCAGCTGATTCTGGATTTAGCAGCAGATCAGGAGGTTGATTTTGCTGAATTAAATTCAGAAACAGTTGCTAAGCTCGAGGATATTCTTGACCCTGGCCTTCCAGCGGTGAATCCACTGGATGCTTGGGGCAGAGGCTTGGAGAATTCAGATCAAATCATGGCAGATTCTCTAACCTCTATGCTGCAAGACCCAAACGCCTCCATGGGGGCTGTCGTTCAAGACCGCGGGCCTTTAAGTAGGATATATCCTGAATATCTTCAATACATGAAACAGGCTAATGACGCTACTGGCAAACCCGTGTTTCTGGTTTCAAACATACAGGGAACGAGTAGTGACAACACCGTGATGGAATCCACGGCAAGAGGGTTACCCATATTGGACGGTGTGTACTCTTTTTTGGCAGGCGTTCGCTGCATGCATCGATATCGAGATTATTTAAAACTCGAGAACAACAACCCAGAGCCAGTCGCAACTCAAGCTATCACAAAATGGCAGCAATCCATCGAACAAGGCCAACTGATTGGTGAACATGAAGCCTTGGAGATGTTGGCTGACAATGGTATTGCAACCAATCAAAGTTATTGTGTTGATAATTTGAAAAATGCCATACAGAGTGCGAACAAATTGGGTTACCCCGTAGTTTTAAAAACCGCAGTCTCTGGAATAAGTCATAAGTCGGAAGTCCATGGAGTTCATCTCAATCTAAATTCGGAAGATGAGTTAAGAGGTGCCTATGAAGATTTAGAGAAACGTCTGGGTCCAAAGGTTCTCATTTCTCCCATGATAGACAACGAGGGTGTGGAAATGATATTGGGTATGACCACCGACCCGCAATTTGGTCCCATGATCGCATTAGGTTTTGGCGGAGTTTACGCTGAAGTACTTAAAGATGTAGTAACGTTGATGCCGCCGTTTAGTGCACAGATAGCAGAGCAAGCTTTGTCCGAATTAAAAATGAAGTCTCTGCTGGATGGATATCGAGGCAAAGAGGCGGTGAACGTCGAATCTTTTTGCGAAATGGCATCACAATTTTCACTTTTCGCAATCGCTATGCAAAATCAAATTTGCGAAATTGATGTTAATCCCATTATTCTAGGGAAAGATATATGTTTGGGATTGGATGCACTCGTGGTGGTTCATGAAGACAATCAAACTTAGGAGGAAGAAAAGATGAATGCGCATGCAGCAAAGGAATACACAAAAGAGGACTGGAAGAAACTGGCCAGCGATGCTGAAACCAGCGTTGAGGGACGGTTGTTTATCAATGGCGAATATTGCGAAGCGGCAGATGGGGGTAAATTTGAAGTCATTAACCCTTCAACGAATGAAGTTTTTGCCTTGGCGTCAGAAGGCACGGAAAAGGACATCGATCGCGCTGTTGCCGCTGCGAAGGAGAGCTATTATTCCAGAACTTGGCTCAAAATGGCGCCAAGAAAACGCATGGATATCATGTACAAATTCGCCGACCTCATCGATCAACACGCAGCAGAATTGTCTCTCATGGAAACGCTCAACATGGGCAAACCCATTGGTGACTGCCTGAGTAGTGACGTTCCAGCGTCAGCGACAAACATCCGTTTCATGGCCGAATCCATTGACAAAATCAATGGCAAGGTGACCAATACCCATGACAAAGCTTTGCATCTATCGCTGCGAGAACCCTTGGGCGTGGTCGGTTGCATCTCCCCTTGGAACTATCCTTTGTTAATGGCTGTATGGAAGATTGCTCCAGCTCTTGCAGCCGGGAACTCTGTGGTGCTAAAACCTGCTGAACAAGCTCCGCATTCTTGTTTAAAGATGGCAGAGTTGTTTGTCGAGGCAGGCGGTCCTCCGGGTGTATTTAATGTTGTCAATGGCTACGGTGAAGTGGCAGGCAAAGCTTTAGCTTTGCATCCCGATGTTTCAAAAATCAGTTTTACTGGGTCCACTGAGGTTGGGAAGTTGATCCTCCAGTATGCGGGTCAGTCCAACATGAAAAAAGTCGGGCTTGAGTGTGGTGGTAAGACCCCACAAATCTTTTTTGCTGATCTGCCAGATATGAACCGGGCAGTGGAGGCTGCTTACGAGGGTATTTACTCCAACATGGGCGAGATGTGCAATGCCGGCTCAAGAATCTTTGTTGAGCAGAGTATTTACGGCGATTTTGTGGATCAATTTATTGCAGATGGCAAGGACGCCTATATGCCTGGGGATCCTTTGGATCCAGAAACGAACATGGGACCCTTGGTGACCAGTGAGGCTCAAAGCAGAGTTTTGGGCTACATTGAATCGGGTAAATCCCAAGGTGCTAAGCTGCATTTTGGTGGGGGTGTCCCTTCAGGCATGGAAGCAGGTTGTTTCGTAGAACCCACGCTGTTTTCCGATGTCAGCAATGACATGAAGATTGCCAAAGAAGAAATCTTTGGTCCTGTAGCCTCAGTTATTCCCTTTGACAATACAGAACACGTCACCCAGATGGCAAACGATACCATCTATGGTTTGTGTGCGTCCGTCTGGACTAGTGATGTCAACCGGGCGCATTCCATGGCGAAATCGATAGAGGCCGGAATTGTTTATATAAATTGTTTCGACGAAGGGGACATGACCCTTGAATTCGGAGGCTACAAACAATCTGGGAACACCAAGGATTCATGTTTTGAGAGCGTTTTAGGTTACACCCAAAGTAAATCGGTTTGGTACAGTTTGCGCTGATAAAAAATCTATGAGTGAAAAAACTGTTAGATACAAGGTCGAAGGACCTTTAGCGGTGCTGACATTAAACCGACCCAGCAAACTCAATGCGATCAACACTACAATGATGGCTGATCTCAATGAGGCCATGAATCAGGCCGAGGAAGATATCAAGATTCGTGCCATTGTTCTCCAAGCAGAAGGAAAATCTTTCTCAGCGGGCTTTGACCTGGATGATGAGGTTTGGGAGGCCAAAGGTGAAGGAGAACTGAGAGCCACGCTGGAGCAGGATTTTGATTTAATCATGCGCTTTTGGGATTCGCCCAAGCCGACCGTATCTGCCGTCCAGGGGTATTGTCTTGGCGGAGGTATGGAGATGGCGCTGGCCTGTGATTTAACTGTTGCTGCTGAAAATGCCCTGTTTGGTGAACCTGAAGTTTCAATCGCAAGTGGCGTAGTTGCACTTTTGTTGCCCTGGTTTACGGGACCAAAATTGGCAAAGGAACTGCTATTGACTGGGGATACAAAAGTACCTGCACAACGGATCTATGAGATGGGGCTCATCAACAGAGTAGTGGCTTTGGATGATTTGCGGGGCACCGCCTTAGAGCTTGCCGAAACAATCGCGATGAACGATCGTCTCTCGGTCGAAATCACCAAACGTGCCATCAACAGGAGTTTGGAAATTGGCGGGATGCGAAAAGCTTTGCTGGATGCTTTCGAAGCAGATATTGCCATTGAGACTGCAGAGTCAGACGAAGCCAAAAAATTCTACGAAGTGTTGCACAAAGAAGGGATTAAGAGCGCAATAGAATGGCGGAGAGAACACATCAGAAAGCTAAGCAATGACTGAGGCTCAGACGCAGAATAAAGAACTCTCTCTTTTTCTCGAAACACATCCCGAACTTGAGATCCTTGAGTTGTTGGTTCCCGATATGAATGGCATTATTCGTGGCAAACGGTTGGATGTTTCAGAGGCAGAGCATCTATTTAGCAAAGGCATTAATTTTCCTGCAGCAACCCATCTTCTTGATTCCAGTGGCAATGTCATCGATGGCCTTATTCTAGGGACTGATGATGGTGATCCGGATGTTACTGCAAAACCTGTCAAAAATTCACTGAGTTCAATTCCTTGGTTAGATAAATCAGCAGCTCAAGTTATGATCACCATGTTTGATCAAAATGATGAACACTATTCAAATGAGAGCCGAAATATACTCAGACAAGTTATCGAAAAGTTTGAAGCCGATGGCCTAAGAGCAACGGTAGCGGTTGAATTGGAGTTTTATTTGATTCACAACAAAGATGCTCTGAGCATTATTCCAAGACACGGTCCAGTGCCTGGCACAATCCTTCAGGATGAAGGACCCCAAGTTTACTCAATGGAAGACTTAAGAGAGTTAGATCCATTCTTTAATCAATTGAAAGAAACTTGTGAAGTACAGAATATCCCCACGGGTACGACACTATCAGAATTCTCTAGAGGGCAATTTGAAACAAATTTACATCATGTTGATGATCCACTGCTGGCTTCAGATCATGCAATACTTCTGAGAAGAGCTGTTCGCGAAACTGCTAAATCATTCGGCTTGGGAGCTACCTTTATGGCAAAACCATTTATGGAAACTGCAGGCTCAGGGATGCATATTCATATCAGTCTAAAAAATGAAAAGGGCGATCTTTTGTTCCAAACAAATTCTAAGCAAGCGACTAACTATAACCAGAATGTAGAAAATGCTGTTGGTGGTCTAGCGCAAACAATGAAAGAGGGGATGGCAATATTTTGTCCAAATGCTAATTCATATCGACGATTTCAACCTGGATTTTTTGCTCCGATAACTCCAAATTGGGGCCCAAATCATCGCAATCTTTCAATTCGTATTCCTTTGTCTGATCCTGACAATGTGAGAATCGAACATCGTGCAGCAGGCGCTGATGCAAATCCATACTTAGTTATGGCTTGTGTTTTGGCGGGGATTCATTGGGGTTTGAAAAATAAGATTACTCCTCCAGAGATGATTGCTGAGGGAGAAATTATAGACCCAGAAATTACCTTACCTGTTAAATGGGATAAGGCCTTGGACGCATTTGAAAATGCAAGTGTCTTGAATGCATATCTGAGTAAAGAATACAGTGATCTTTTTTTAAGATCTAGACGATGCGAAATGGATCGTTTTACCTCTCAGATCAGCAATAAAGATTTCGAGTGGTACCTTAGATCAATTTAATTTTTCTGATCGATTCATTTTAGATTTCAGCCATAAAATACCTTTTCTATAATCTTCATATGGCCATTTGCTAAGGTGAAATATAGATAAGACCTGTAAACTGTGCTTCTCTCCAAAAATCTCTATCTCACCAGCGAAAAAAGTACACTTTTGCTGCCTGCCTTGGAAGAGTTGCTCTAGAACCACCTCATCATATGAGCCAGTGGCTTCTTCAATGTTTTTCGAAGACACCACTCTAGAATTCATAAATTCACTGACTGATTAAACTATCTTGATGCCCTTTCTACCATTTCATTAATCATAATTTCACAAAACTCATTTTCCAACTTTACTGCATTCTCCGGTGACTGGTTTAGCACTAGATAATTTTCTTCAGGTCCAAATTCTTTCCAGGTCAGATTATTGATTGAATTAGGCGTTCCTTTTTTTGCAAATTCAACCCAGTATTCCATCATTACTTCTGTTAACTCTTGATCATCTTCATTGGTTGGTAGCCATTCATCATGGGTATTAAAAACATAGGGAATTTCTGCACCATGATAAGACAGTATCTTCTCACTGCCTTCTCGCATCCGAGTAAAATGGTATTGATAGACGTTGTTCCCATTCTTAGCCAAAGATCTTGCAATGAAAACTGAAGGACAAAGTGTCACTTGATTTGTTGTCAGATGATCCATGGCAAGTCTAGGGTCTTCTAGATCCAGCAATGAGAGTATCTTGTCTCGATCCTCTGGATAGTAATTCTTAATAAGCCGATTAATATCTTTTTCTGTGACAGATTCATCAATATACATGTAATCCTCATTTTTATTGCTGCCTATCATGAGATCGACATTATTAAATGATCCCTCGTCAAATAATTTAGTTAGGTTATTTGGTATCAATGCACCATCAATGTTCGGTCCATAGGGATGATCAAGAGTTATTGAGGCAGACAAGAGACTTTCTGCTGATAATGTTTTCATGGTCTGTAAGTCAGGTGCATTTAAGACAGTTTGTGTTTTCAGTCCTAGCTCCTGTGCCTTATCTTTTGAAATCCAATTAAATAGATTATAGGCACCGCTTTGGATGATTCCTCTCTTAAATAAACCCTTACCCTTTGGAGAGGCAATCAAGTAGGAAACATGAGCACCACCTGCTGATTCCCCAAAGTAGGTAATGTTTTCAGGATCGCCCCCATAAGATGCGATGTGATCTTTGACCCATTGCAAGGCCATGATTTCATCTTCAAGACCAAAATTCCCGGTTTGATTGGGCATTTGAGGATGAGTGAAAAAACCAAAGATATTCAATCTATAATTGATTGAGACCACCACAACATCTTTACTAGCAAGATGATGACCTAAATAATTGGGCTCATAGGACCACCCCCCGGTGTCTGCTCCACCGTGTACCCATACCATCACGGGTTTCTTACTGGTTTGATCAAGTGAATTTGTCCATATGTTGAGATAGAGGCAATCTTCACTTACCGCATCGACATGTTGGAAAACAGTCCGAGGATTACCAAATAACTCTGCTACATCTTGGTACCAGACGGTGGTGTATTCATCTTGCATGCACGCCGGTTTAAAGCTTTGAGCATTGATAACTTTTGGATCTGTGGATAAAGGCACAGGTGATTTCCAACGTAACTCTCCGATTGGTGGTTTTGCATAGGGAATGCCTCTAAAAATAAATTGATTATTTTCAGTATCATAAATCCCAATATATTTTGTTTTCCCAATCTGGACAGAGCTGGTTGCTGAAGTTTCAGCAACCGCTGAGGAGCAGAAAAAAAGACAGCTAATAATAACTATGTATTTGTTCATCCGATTGCTTAAGCCAGATTAATGATCGTATTGCCAATCAGCTTACCTGCTTCAACCGTCTTGTGTGCTTGAATGGTTTCAGTCAGATCAAACGATTTTGCAATTTGGTGGACCAACGCATTTTCAAACAAGGCTTTGGTCAAGCCCTCGATGATCTTCATTCTTGCCTCACCGGGAACTATGTAAATTAAGTACATCTTTAAGACAGCATTTTTGAACATCAGGTTGTAAAAGGGGAGCTCAGGATTACCCACTGCAACTGAGCCATAAGCAGCAATGACCCCGTTTGTTTTAATGATCTGTTCGCTGATACTTAAGTTGCCACCAAATTCCACTTCAACAATCCGATCTACTCCCTTTCCGCTGGTAAAATCATTGACAGCTTGCACCACATCATCTGTTTTGTAATTAACAACTAAATCCGCACCGGCCTCTTCAGCCGCAGAGCCTTTCTCAGGGCCACTCACCGTTGCGACAACTTGTGCTCCATCCCATTTTGCCAGTTGAATGGCGTAATGGCCCACGGCCCCTGCGCCGCCGGTTACCAGCAAAGTTTTATTTTTGACAGAACCACCTGAGAACACGCCGTGGTAGGCTGTTGATGCTGGAATTCCCATACAGGCTCCTGCCTCAAAGGTACTATTTTCAGGCATTTCCACAGCTTGATTTGCAGGCAGTGAAATATATTCTGCACAGGTTCCAAAAGCTCGACCAAATGCCCCATTCCACAACCAAACTCTTTCTCCAATCCGATTTTTATCGACACCATTGCCAACCGCTTCGATCTTTCCGGCACCATCAGAATGGGGAATAATTCTGGGGAATTGAAGCTCCCCTCTTGCGCCTGCTCTTGTTTTAACATCAGAGGGATTGACGCCTGAGGTTCTAAGCCGAACCAAGACTTCTCCATCACTGACCTTGGGATCGTCGATATTGCCATGCGTTAGAACGTCATCAGCTGCACCGATGTGTTCATACCAAACAGCTTTCACTAACTGTTTTCCTTTGCAGTTCTGACTTGACTCAAGCTTTCCGTATGTCCATCGATGGCAATGGCCTGTCCTGAGACTTTTTTCGCAACCGGGGACAACAAGTATTTCACCATTCCAACAATTTCTTCTGGATCAATGAATGTTTGCATTGAGGTTTGATTTAAATAGGCTTCTTTTACAACCGATGGATCGGTATCTCTCTCATTCGCCTCTTCTTTTATGACTCTCTCAATTCGGGGACCATTGACCGATCCAGGGCAAATTGCATTGACACGGATGTTTTCGTGACCGTATTCCATGGCCCAGGTTTTGGTTAAACCTATCAGTGCCCATTTTGTTGCTGAATATGCAGATCTTAAGGGGGTGCCAAAAAAGGATGAGGTCGATCCAATATTTATAATCGATCCACCACCTGCTGCACGTAACATTGGGATCGCCTCTTTGCTACAAAGAAAAGTACCATTGAGATTTACTGATATTGTTTCTTGCCAATCGGCAAAATCAAATTGTTCAAGGCTGGTCATTAGCCCTGCTATGCCCGCGTTGTTGATTAACGCATCCAGACCACCCAGTTTTGCTTCCACGCCATTGAAAAAATTGATGACATCTGCCTCTTCGGAAACATTTGCCACCATTGCAAAAATATCTTCGTGATCAGCGGCAAAGGTTTGCACCCGTTCTGCATCCTTATCGCAAATTGCAACATGAGCACCCGAGGAACTGAGTTCATCGGCAATCACCGAACCAATACCGCTGGCTGCCCCAGTGACAGCAATTCTCATTTCTGTAATCTCTTTGGCCATGCAAGACCGAATCAATCAAGGATGGGTTGAATTTGCTCCTTCAACCAATCGATTAGATCATCTCCACTCATTTCTCTGGCTGTAGCCAGTTCTCCGGCCAGAGTTGCAAACTGCATCACACCCTCTGAGTCCAGGACAACCAGCGATGGAATGCCTTCACTGATCGGGTTTCCATATCTCTCAGCAATCTCCAAATTCTTATCCCATTCACCTACATCCACGGCAACCACAATAAAACGTTCATCCAACCAAGCTTTTATGTCTTCACGTTGAAAATACCTTCCCAAGGTTCTGCAATCAGGACACCAATTGGCACCCATTTCAATCAGAACATGCTTATTTTCTTTACCGGCTTCGGTAATTGCATTGGCGAGTTCAATCTCTGCATTTGCAGACTCGTCGTAAGGGAGATACTCGCCTGCACTCCAGACATTGGAAGCAACGAGTAACAGGCTAGCAAGTAGGATTAGTTTTTTCATACCTATAATCTACTCCAACACCTAAATAGCCTCAAGCTTAAGAAAGGTTATTTGATCTTACCTTTTGCAATAACCATATGGATATTTTGGGTGTTTTTAATGGAATCAAGTGGGTTGCTATGCAAAATAATAAGATCTGCGTATTTACCAGGTTCAATCGTTCCCATTTTGCTCTCAAGATTGAAAAACTCTGCTGGAGTGATGGTTGCAGATCTCAAAGCCTGCAAAGGCGTTAAACCGGCTTCAACGAGTAACTCCAATTCTTTGTGCAAGCTGTAACCAGGGGTAAGGAAGCCAATGGGAGTATCGGTTCCGGCTATAATTTTGACACCATTTTTGTTAAACAGGCCCACTATTTTCATGCTCCAATCTGCAAAGATTTTATCGTTTTCACTCACTGTTTCTTTAGCCATGTTAATCGATTCTATGTACCAACTTTTCTGGAGTTTATTTGGCAGAAATTGGTAAGTATCACGCCATTCCTTGTCTGCATAGAATCGTTTTGAATCGAGTGTATTGATCGTCAACGTTGGTGTTTGAAAAACATTGTTCGCTGCCAAGTGTCTGATGACCTTATTGCAGCGATCCTCATCCAAATTCCCGATCGCTACAAACCGTTGCGATTGATGAATTATGGTTCTTAGGGCCGATCCTGCAAGTGAATCTGTATTTTTCAACAACGTTTGTCGTTGAGCCAAGATTTCCTCGGCATTTTTTGCACAGGCCAGATCGAGGTTTCTAATGTGTTGCATGCCGCCCAAACCCGCATCGATGGCTTCCATTAAATCTATACTGAGAGGGATGTGACCGGTGACCCGAAGATTTTTCTGTTGTGCAATTGCAAGTAGGTTCAAGAAAGTTTTGGCAGACAACATTTCATATGTTTTTAAGAAAGTAACCCCTTGCTCCACCAGAGCATTGACTACAGCCTCGCTGTCTGTGTTTTCATCCACTCCGATCGATAACTCAGGAAATCCAGGCTCTTTTCCTTTGTATACCCTTAGGCTGCCATCAATTAATGGACCCGAGTAAAACAATCTCGGTGTTTTATCTGGGTTCTCATTTGCATAATCAATTGCCGGTTGCAATTTACTAAGAACCGCACCGGTATCACGAATGCTGGTAATGCCATTGGCAAGAAATAAATCATAGGCGGTTTTGTAATCCAGTTCCGGTATAAACGTAAGATGAACATGAGCATCCCAAAGACCGGGAATTAAAAATTTACCCGTTGCATCAACAATCGTGTCATTTTGGGCATCGATAATCACAGAGCCCGATGCTGCAATCGATTGAATGACATCACCTTGCAAGACAACGGTCATGTTTTCCCTAACTGGGTTGGCAGCATCAATCAGAGTTGCGTGTTTTATGATGATTCGTGGCGATGCAAAGGCCAAAGAATTCACCAATAAAACTGTGAACATTAGAAAACGATAAAACAAATAATTCCTCACAATCCCTCCACGATGACAAAATCTCTCTCTGCACTTGATTCTATGATCTTCAGCGCTTCTTGATACTCATGGCTCTGATAAACTTCTTTGGCAATGTCCATGCTTGGAAACTCAACCATGACGGTTCGTTCATAATTCCCATTTTCCATTTGCATTTGTTGTCCCCCTCTGATCAGAAATCTGCCATTATTTTTAGCCACAACCTGTGTCGCCAAAGATGCATATTTTTCAAATGCATCTTGATTATTGTATCTGCATCTAACTATCCAATAGCCTTTCATGTGGCCAGACCTCTACCGGTAAAATCTATACCAGAGTCGTCCCAGTCCACCATGATTCTGGCGTCTTGATGTTCAAAATCAACAAGGTAAACTCCCCCGTGTCTTTCTCCCTGTTGGTTGCCTCGTACCACAGAGGTTGCAATGATCGTTGGTAATGTTCTAGTGCCTTTGCTCATACCCATTATTGTAATCGAAAAGAGAATCTACCCAACACCGGTAAATTAATTTATTTCTATGATAAGGTGATTTGCATGTTTAGGAATCTGTGTAAATCTTTTCCACTTTTTTTACTACTTTTTTTCGATAGTCTTGCTGCGACTGAATCTTTTTCAAGCGTGTTCTGCGGCAAGATGCTGGATATGCAAACCGGTCTGGTGCAAAGCAATGTAATGATCAACATTGATCACGGCACTGGAAAAATCAGGTCCGTTGAATTCAATGATGCATCCACCAATCCTAATGATTTAGACACACTTGACCTATCAGATTATTTTTGTTTACCGGGTCTAATCGATATGCATACCCATATATCGGAAGGTCATTCAAGAAGCTTGGTTGAGTATCTGACTATGACCCAACAAGATCAGCTTGTTATTGGTAGAGTCAATGTTCAAAAGACATTACTAGCCGGGTTCACTTCAGTTCGCGATTTGGGGGTGTATATTGCCTGGACCGACAAAGCATTGCGAGATGAGATTAACTCTGGCTTAACAAATGGTCCAAGAATGCAAATCTCGGGTTTCTACTTGACCATTCCAGGTGGTGGCGGAGATATCGACATTCCTGGATATTCAGGCAACGTCCCAGCACACATTCGACAAGGTGTAACTCAGGGAGCTGAAAATTTTAGGATCAGAGCAGAAGCGGCTGTTGTCGGCGGCGCTGATCTTTTGAAAATGATCGCATCAGGTGCTGTGTTGGCTTTTGGCAGCCTTCCTGGCAGTCCAGAAATGACACCTGATGAGATTGCAGCGGTTGTTGCTGTGGGCCATAAAGCCGGCATTAAGGTAACCGCTCATGCCCATGGAGCCCAGTCCATCAAGGACGCCATTTTGGCTGGTGTTGACTCCATTGAGCACGCATCACTCATAGACGACGAAGGCATACGTCTGGCGAGAGAAAACGGTGTTGCCTTGTCTATGGATATTTACAACGGTGATTACATTAGTACGGTTGGCAAGGAGGAAAATTGGCCTGAAGAATTTTTAAGAAAAAACCGAGAAACAACAGATGAACAAAGAAGTGGTTTTACCAAAGCACACCAAGCAGGGGTAAGAATCGTTTATGGTACCGATGCTGGGGTGTATCCACACGGCGACAATGCAAAGCAATTTTCTTACATGGTTAAACAAGGCATGACCTCAGTTGAGGCTATTCAAGCGGCGACTATACATGCAGCTGATGTGATGGGTTGGGGTAATCAAGTTGGTCAAATTAATCCAGGGTTTTTTGCAGATATCGTTGCTCTACGAGATAATCCCATCAGTAATATTCAAGCTTTGGAGAAGATTGATGTTGTCATTAAGGGAGGACAGCTCTATAAGCTTGAGGGCAAACTTTTTAACTGATCTACAATGAACAATAAATACTCAATATTTTTATTTATTTTTCTTTTATTTGGGATATCGACAAACGCGATGGTTCAACCTATTGTGGATGCACCAAAAGTTGTCTTGACCGACATACCATTTGAGATAACCGTTACCAGTGCTTCCAGTCAGGATTTCTGCAATTATTCACTTGAACTAAATGATGCTATTTACACACCTGAAAATTGCTCGGATGCTAATCAGATTACTTTCAGCAACTTGGTTTTATCGAAAAAAGCAGCTTACACTGCTCGGTTGTCTTTAAACGGCCAAGTCTTGAGCTCAAACAAGATTGAGGCAGTTTGGGGGTGGGTGTCGATCCTACCGCCAGTGGCGTCGATTATTATAGCTTTACTGTTTCGCAGTGTAATCCCAGCTCTGTTTTTTGGGATCTGGATCGGTTCCTTTGCAATATTGGGTTTTAATTTCAGAGTGGTGTGGCAGAGTTTTCTCGATGTCATTGCAACCTATGTCAAGAGTGCCTTGGCGAATGCTGATCATGCAGCAATTATTATTTTCAGTCTCATGATTGGTGGTCTTGTCGGCATTATCTCTAAAAATGGTGGGATGTATGGAGTCGTGAATTCCTTGCTGAGATTCACTACGAATCCGAAACGAGGTCAAGTGATTACGGCAACTATGGGTTTGGCAATATTTTTTGACGACTACGCCAACACCCTTGTGGTTGGCAATACGATGAGAAAAATTACGGACAAACTTAAAATATCCAG
>ERZ813253.78-NODE-78-length-36663-cov-4.577266_pt1 | contig 36663 bp, 35 predicted proteins | sample MGYA00520893_ERZ813253 | MGnify/ENA primary metagenome ERZ813253 (study PRJEB31669, sample SAMD00080414) | marine metagenome | biome: oceanic hadal pelagic zone biome; feature: marine hadalpelagic zone; material: sea water | place: Pacific Ocean:Izu-Bonin Trench...
ATATTTCACGCTTGTATTAAAGGATAAGGAAAAGCTAGGATAAACAAAAATATCTATATTGCCAATTGCTGATTCACTGCAGCCATCAGAAACAATCACATTATAATTGGTATTTACACTTGGACTAACCAAATGTTGGAAACTGCTTCCCAATCCATTATCCCACAAAAAACTATAATTACTACCAATTCCTCCAGATATGTTCGCTCCAATACTAATGGTTTCTCCAAAGCAGATGCTATCTTCTGAAGCATAGGTATTTAAATTTAATGAATCATCAATAAGCACAAGCGTGTCAATATCAATCATACATGTTCCTCCCCCATAAGTATAAGTAATGACATGATAACCAGGACCGGCAACTAAAGGATTAAATGTAAGATTTGTAATTCCATTTCCGGATAGTATGCCCCCAGTCGGATTTACTGCTATTTGAATAATGGTATCTAAATAACAATAATTATCCAACAGCCCAGTCATACTTAATGTAGGATTATTATAAACGGTAATAGTAGTAGTATCCATACAGCCAATTAAAGATTGATAATAAATATCATGCGCTCCTACCCCAGCTGTTGTTGGTGAAAATAAGCCAGTATTTTGATTAACTATCCCCTGCCCTGCCCATTGCCCTCCGCTTGGAGTAGCACTTAAAAAGAAATCAGCAGCAGTAGAACAAATCAAAGTATCAGTAAGCGTACTAGGAGGTCTAACATCAAATATTATACTATCTGAACAGGAATTAGCTGTATAATATATGGTATGACTTCCAATTCCAGCAAGTATAGGATCAAACTCTCCAGGATAATTAGTAGATATAATCCCATTTCCACTCCAAATACCATAAGTTGGAGATCGAGAAATCAGCATTGAATCAAGTGTAATAATTGAACCATCATTACAAGAAAAAATAGTATCCAAAATAACATTTGTTTCTTGCACAAAAATAAGTACGGTATCAGTACATCCTGCTACAGCATAAGTTACTATGTCTATTCCTAAGCCCAATGCGGGATTAAACAAACCACTCATTGGGTTTATAATATGTGTTCCTGTCCAAACACCTCCAGCTGGAACTCCTACTAAATTAAAAGGGGCTTGTGTTGGGCAGATATCCATATCATTTCCTGCATCAATGGGATTTACATAAATATTTACCGTATCGGTACATCCTTGAATATTATAAATTAAAGTATGTAATCCAGAATCAGCTACTATTGGTAAAAAAACGCCCCCAGGAGTAACTGGCCCTCCCAAAAAAGAAAGCATATCTACCGCTACATCCGATTGCCAGGAATTACCCGTAATTACCCTTAATCGCACCAATACTTCTGAAGAATTGTAATTACTTAAATCCACAGCAGCTTCTAACCACTGGTTGGCTTGGCTCCCACTTCTAAACCATACATCATCTGTCCAAGTTGTTCCGTTATCAGTAGAAATATCCACTGAGAAAGTACCCTGTCCTACCCCATTTGAAGGATTATCATACATATGATACCAAAAATGTAAAACAGGATTCGAATATGCGGAAAGATTTAAACAAGGACTAATAATCCCTGCTCTTTTATAAGGGTTATTCCCTGTTGCCTCTGTATAAACATAATTTACTCCTTCATAAGCAGATGGCGGTCCTGTTCCAGAAGAATTAGTTCCTCCAGAATTTACGGTCCAATTAAAATCATTTAATGGGTCGTTTGTCCAGTTTGCTAATCCCAATTCAAAATTATCAGAAAAAGGAAATAAAGTGATGGCATTAGCACAATTACTTGCTTGTAATGGTAAGTTTGGTAAATAACTCCAATAACCATTCACAGGGGAATAATTCAGAATATAATTATTTGATTTCTGACAAATGGTATCATCTGCTTGGGTGATGATATTTTCAATGATTACATTTAAAGTATCAGAACAGCCGTTAGGTAAAGTATAAATAGCACCCAAAGTTGTTGGAATTCCTCCCACGCTAACATCCCCATTAGATTGAATGCAATTGCAACCACTCCAAGTTCCTCCTGGGGTTGTTATAGAAGTATTCAAATTAAAAGTTGGCGCATTAGGGCAAACCGAAATATCTGGGCCCGCATCAATCGGCAATACAATTATATCCATGGTTTCCGAGCAACCAGAAAAACCATAGGAAATGGTATGGGTTCCAGCTCCTATTGTAGTTGGAGAAAAAGTACCTTGTCCTCCACTTACTATTCCAAAACCCCACCACCATCCACCAGTGGGTGTTGCACTTAAATTAAAATCAGGACCAGTTTGACAAACAGTTGTGTCATTTTGAGGAACTGGTAAGGGTAATACATAAACAGTAATGGAATCCGATTGTGCTTGTGCCGGACCCACATCATCAACTGTTACATAATAAGTGGTTGTTACAATTGGTGCAACATTATGAGGACCAGCATTTGCTGGTAATAAGGGAATCCAATTGTAATTATAAGAGGTAGAATCTCCGCCAGAAACTTGCACAAAAATATCTGTATTATCCCCAATACAAATAGTGTCGTCAACAGCCGTTAAATTGATTTGCAAAGGGCAATCATTTATCACAAAACTAAGAGTAGAATTAAGTATCCAAATACTATCACAAGCATCTTTATAAAAAGTTTCAAAGGAAATAGAATAAGCTCCACTTTGGTTAAGCCCTGGTGAAAGATTCAATTGTATGGTATTTGTAGAATCATTCACGCAATTAATAGCGACTGCATTTACCGTTTGATTTATTTGTCCTGTTATACTGATAATTGCTGTAGTAACCGAATCGCAATGTATATTTTGATCAAGAACGATAGTTAATACATTTGTACTACATGTTGGGCTTATTGGAAGAGAAATGTTTGGCGGAGATGGAGGTGAAACAGTTGCTACCCAATTTAAAGCAAAGCCCTCTGCCGTTACATTATTGTCACTTATAAAGTTAATAGTAATACACCCATTAGAAACTACAACAGGCGGCATAGTTGTACCTGAAAATGGACCCCCTATTAGAGGTGAATTGGTGTCTGGGCCATCAAAAATTCTAACAAAATCATATGTTGGTTCAGTTTCAAAAAAGGTAAAAGTAATGGTAATAGTTACCGCATTTGGCGGGCAAATAGTAAAACTATAATTTTCATTATGATTATAATATCCAGGATTAACAGTATTTGCCTCACTATCTGTTAAAGTGCCCTCACAAGCTGTTACGGTTTGGGTGGTCATGGTATATTGCCCAAAAACAGACAATCCGCAAAGCATGCTGATTAAAAAGATTAACCTTATTTTACCCATTATTTATTTACCGTTATTGTAGGAGTGGTAACCGTATTACTCCATTTCATTTTATTATCTTGTACTCGAATAGCATAGGTTAAGTTTTCACTATCTCCATTTCCAAAGCGAAAAGGAGAATCAATTTCTATATTAATAGTACCTTGAATAGAGATGGTTTGGTTTGGGGGAGAAAGAGGTTGTAAATGATAAAAATCAGGGTTTGGTAATCTACTATCATGAATTTCTAAAGACAAATAATCAGGGTCAACAAAGCCAACAAAACCATCCTGATGTTGGTACTCTAATGTCACGATTACATTTTCTTGAAATTCCTGTAGATTGGTTGGGGAGGTATTCATTAAAGTAATTCTGAACTCTAACTCTACCTCTTCTTTTTTACAGCCATAAGACAATAATAAAAAAGCCAATAATATGTATTTCAGATTTTTCATTAGATAAATTCCAAAGTAAAGTATTTGACAATTTGATACTCACTACCATTTGTTGGTATTTCTGTTACACTATTTACATTGTCCTGCACATATATTTTGATAAAAACGATATCTCCCTGATTGTAGTTAGAAACATCCAAAACATATTTGTGATAATATTCTACCATCTGAGATCCATAATAACCATTTTCTAATATAGGTGATGGTTTTACTTCCAGACTATATTCAGGTTTTTGCTCAAAGTTGAAAAGACTATTAGAATATTTTATTTTGTTGTAGGTAAGCTGATTGGCAACTAATTGATCATCTGTTACAGAAAACCACACATCAAGAGAATTAGCTGTTGATGGTACAAAAATAGATCCCCTAAATCCATCTCTTGGTAGAATAGTACTTTGCCCTGTAATGAAAGCCAACATCCCCTTCATTTGGGGCAGTAAATTAGCTTGAATTGGTGAATTTCCAAAAATATCTTTTGCACCCCCATTTATCCAATCCTTAATATTTTGTATGTACTGTTCTTTATTGTCATTCCAAGAGTTTTCAGCAGATAGTGGCATTATTCCTGAAATACTATCAATATCAATAATTAATCTTTGGTATAAAATAGACATATCGGCATCCCCTGGTATCACCCTGTACTGGTAAGTGTTTGCGGCATTATTTTTTATGATGGGATGATAAATAAGTGTATTGTAGGCACTCTCAACAGTTCTAAAATCTGGTTCAAAAGTACCATCATGGCAACCTGAGTTGGCACAAGTAGGGCTAAAAATATTATTATGAAGTGCAGAGAAAGCTGTTGGGTCAGTAAAATAATTTACACTATCCTCAGTTGGAGGATCTAGATTAGGGTCGTCATAAGGATTTATAGTCTCATCTTTTTTACAATTACTAAAAAGAACAACAAATAATAATAAATAATAATTTCTCATCTTTTAAATCAAATCAAACAAGGATTGATTGGATGCAATCAGTCCACTACTGATTATATCATTTTTAAATCCTAGAATTTCAGCAATGGTAGGTGCTACATTTACAATATCCCCTATCTGATTGCTTTCACTTCCAACCGAAAGGTTAGTGTCTATATTAGGACCTACCATCAGACCAAATATTCTTCTTGAATTCAAATCAGAGTGGTCGTAAGCCAAGAATGCATTAGCATCAACAATTCCATTTGGTTCGTCATTTCTTCCATGCTCAGGCATTACAATCATTGCGGTATTGCCCGCCATTTCCGGAACTTGCGTTTGAATAAAGTCCCAAAGATGGGCGGTTCCATGGTCAGCAGCATGCAAATTACGTAAGTAAGAAGAGAAATTGGAATGGCAAGAATCCACTGAGGAAAGGTAAACAACTGTTAGGGTTGGTTTAAATCGTTTTATAACCTCACAGGCATAGCCAATAGTTGCGTTATCACCCCCAGCTGTTGGAGGAAAAGCAATGGTTCCCGCATCCTTTTTATCAAACATATCCCTGATAAATTGTTTGATATCTGCTTTTTCTTCTTCCGTGTTTCCAATAGATGGAAGTGTTTTACCTTGAGAGTACCAAACATTATCCAAGAAATATTTCATTTTATACATAGGGGATAATTCATCTTCTGGATGATAAATTTTTGCATTTTTCAGATGCTTTTCACCATCCTCACCAAATGTAATGGTTGGCGCTAAAAAGTTAGCTCCATATTGTGATCCGTATTCTGGATGAGTGCTGTAATCCAACAGTGGAATAGAATTACCAATACCATTACCAATATACCAAGTTTTGGTTGCCTTTTCACCAGTATGCCTTCTTAAATATTCAAAAATAGTTGGCATAGTTGGTTTGTTTCTAAGACCTTGTGAGTATAAATAATTACCAGTAAGTAATGTGTTTAATCCCCCATAATGTCCTACAAAAGAAGAATTAACTTCTCTGAATAAAGTTCCTTGAGTTTCTAGTGTTTGATTTAATATTTGTGGTATCGGTGTATCGCCTTGCACTATTTGTGTTGTTCCATACACAATCTTGTCAACAGGAGGAGCGCCATTAAACATATTATACATAATATTACCAGGACTTGGGTACTCTTGACTATCATCCAAATACCTTTGCAAGACAGATTCCTGTTGGCGAACACCCCCTGCAAAAGCAACAAAAACTACATGGTCGGCAAGTTTAGTTCCAGTTTGAGCGAAAAGCCTCCCAGTAGGTAAAATGTAAGGAATAGAGAATGCTGCTGCCGATCCTATTACTGTGTTTTGAATAAATTTTCTTCTTTTCATTTTATTGGATTTTAGTAGAATTGATATTCGTTTGAAAGGGAAAAAGCAGTATAGATCATCTCTACAGAAACATTAGGATGTGTCTGTAAAAAATTCTTAAAATATTCTCTTTCTGCTTCTGTAATGTTGCGGATAAAAAAGCGTTTATAGGTTTCTTCCAAAAAGACATCTACATCTGTTCGCATCAAAGAATCAGAGGGCATGATTACTCCTGTTTTATTCATAAAATTACTTAAAACTATTTCATGAGCAACTTCTTTATCCCCAATGGATTCAATACAATTAGTAATTTCAACCAATTCATTTGCAGAAAGTGCTTTCTGGAAAAGATTTGCATAAACAATAGAAATGTATTGAAATGTGCTTTTGAGTTTATCTTTCCCAGAATTGTAAGAATCTGCATTTACCTGATTTACACCATATGTGATGTCTTCCTCTTTTTTACAAGCGGAAAAAACAAGAGAAAAGCAAAGCGATAATAGAATTAGTTTTTTCATAATATTTTATTTAAAATGTGCGTATTCATCCGAAATCATAATTTGTCTTTGAATGTATTGAAGATCATAATCGTAATAAAAAGTATTCATAAGTTTATCTACCTCTTCTGATGTGGGAACTCTTGCCATAAGCGTTAGATAGGTCCATTGAATTACCCCCTCATAAAACTCTCTTGAATCACAAATGATATCTGCAAAATCATATTTACTTTGCCCAGACTGTCCAAGTAGAATTTGAGGGGTATTATCAGCAATCATTTTGTAAGATTCATCAAATTCAAATAGGGTTGGATATCTGAAAAGTAAGTTATCAAATACCGCATTAATGTAATTGAAAACATTCATATTAATTAAATCATAAACAGAGTTAAAAATCATTCTCCTATGCATCTTCTTTATCCCAATTATCCCATTATAATATTGTAATTCCGATTTTAAAACATCATTCAAATTATGATAATCTAATAGCTTTTTGTAGGCATTTAGCATTTCTCCTGCTATGGAATCTACTATATAATTTTGATAGGCATTAGAACTGTATTGCGCAATATCTGCATTGGAAGCACCTTCCATCATTCTAACCTTTAGAATATCATACATTCTGTGGTAATAAGCAAATTTGTAGGAAGAATCTCCTTCAATAAAAGTAGTGTCGGTTTGTAATTTGATTATTAAAGAATCTCTTCCTTCCATGGATAAATCATAACTTCTTAAAAAGGCAACTTCATTTTCCATTTCTTCATCAAATGGTTCTCTCCCAATCAAATCGATAAAAACACGATTTACATAAAATTCGACTAAAACAGTAGGAACTCCTCCATAATAGGGCGCATCATTATCTCCAATAAGAACATCTTTTTTACAAGAAAAGAGCATTAAAACGATAAAGCTTAATATTAAAAGGGCTTTTATTTTACGGATGTAAAACATTATTCTATTAATAATTTTCTGCTGTATTTTCCTTTTACGCTTTCTAATTTAATTAGATATGTTCCCTTACTTATTTCTTTGGTATCAAAAACAAATCTCTCAGCAATGTTATCTTTTTGCAGTACAAGCCTCCCTTGTAAATCATATAAAGTAAAATGAAAATCTTCTCCTTTTGGAAGGATAATATTTACTTTCCCATTTGTAGGATTTGGGTAAATTGAGATTCGTTTTTCTGATAAATTGTTAATAGAAGAAGTGCAAGTATCCACATAAACCCAAATATCTTCCAGAACAACACATCCGTTAGAATCAACCGCTTCCACCATATACCAAGTGTCTTGTCCAGGAAAATCTACTATTCTATCTCCAGTTAATCCATTATTCCAAGAATAAGATACAAATCCTGATGAAGCTTCAAGAACTACTGAATCTCCAAGGCAAATCATTGGAGGGTTTGGTACAGAACCAATAGAGAGAGGAGGAGATTGATATAGAATAACCTCAATAGAGTCTATGTCTGCACATAGACTATCTGTTGCAACAACAGTGTATATGCCCGGCATAGTAGTCGTTAAAATGCTTGTAGTGCCAATTGGAGGTCCAATAAGTGTCCATAAATAAGTATCAAAACCAGTTGTTGCTTCAAGTACAACAGTGTCTCCATCACACATCTCAATATTAACAGCTCCGTTATTAATTTCCACCGAACAAGGAGGAAGAGGTATAACATTACAAGAATCAGCTAGACATGCTGCCATTGTTGGGTATACTGCCATTACATTCGCTTGTCCCATAGCATAATTTCCAGGACCTACACATGTAGTAATCCCAGGAGCTACTCCTCCCATACAAGCAAAATTTGGCATAACATTACAAGGGCCTTGTGTCCAGGATGAAACACCATACCAATTTTGCGCTTGACAATCATTATAATATGTGATGCTATCACAACCACATACGGGATCGTAAATCATTGGGCATAGTATTCCAATTATTATAAGAGATGAATCTATACAAGAACTAGGCTGTGTACAAGGAAGAAAACCGCCTGGAATACCACTAGGAATTGCTGGTGTCCAAGCAACATCTGCACAATCAGCCAAACAAGAATTTGAATACATATTTCCATCACAACCACAGACAGGCATATAAATCATTGTGCACATACACACTGCATTTAAATCTGGAATACAAGTCTGAGAAATAGTTGTGTCACACCCACTTATTAGATCTGTAATAGTAACAGACCAAGAAGAATAGAACTGAGTTTGATTAGCTGCTGCTCCACTTGTCCAAGCATAACTGTATTGTGACATACCATTAACAGTCGCATTCATCATCCAACTTGTATGATCAATATACACGCTCCCACCAGTAAGTACGCATGGTGTTTGCGCAGAAGATACTGAGAATGAAAAAAGTTGATTATCGTCAGCAACAATACCAGCAGTACATGGTGGTCCTCCAAATCCACTTGTTAGTGTTAAATCAAAAGTATAAGTACCTGCAGCAAGTGGTGGCATTACAAAAGTATCTGTTGTATTGCAAATAGCAGAAAGCATTCCTAAGCAATGATGAGCACTAGCCATAATTGAGTTTCCTATAACTGAATGTAGAGCATAATCTAATTGACAATCGGAACTTGAAAATTGAACATCAGAAAAGACATAAATGGTATCACTTGTGGTTGGATTAGCAGGATAACAACTGATATTTGTAATCGATCCCGACATTTGTGCTCGTGTGTTAAAAGAAAATATAAACACCAGAGCAAGCAATAATAGTTTTTTCATCATTGTTTAAGTTATAAAATTAGTTTGTAAAGTTCATAAAAAAATACCAGAAAAGCAAGAAGTAGCAAAAAGCTTATTATAATCTTATGTATCCAAAAAAGTTTATCGAACAAAAACAAATTCGGAATCGGAAGATAAATTACTGTTAAAAGCATATCCCGCCTCACTAAAATCATACAATCTATCAGGGGAAGTAATTTTGTTTTTGATAATGTATCTGCACATTTTCCCTCTCGCCTTTTTAGCAAAAAAGGAAATAACTTTTAACTTACCATTTTTGAAATCTTTAAAAACAGGAGTGATAACTGCTATTCCTAAATCTTTGAACTTTAATACTTTAGAGTATTCATTTGAAGCTAAGTTAATCAAACAACTCTCCTTATCTATTTTAATTTCATTAGCAAGACACTGTGTTAAACTATCTCCCCAAAATTGGTATAAATTTTTTCCTTTTTTGTTTTCTAGTTTTGTACTCATTTCCAATCGGTAGGCCTGCATTAAATCTAATGGTTTCAGTAATCCATACAATCCTGAAAGTATGCGTAAATGTTTTTGAGCAAAATCAAAATCTTCCCTTTCAAAATCATTCGAATTTATTCCTTGATATACATCCCCTTTAAACATAAGGATTGCTTGTTTTGCACTTTTTTGGCTAAAAGGCAATGTCCAATTGCTGAATCTATCAGTATTCAATAATCCTAAATTAGGACTAATCCCCATTAAATTTGATAATTTAGTTGGCGAGAATTCTTTTAAAATTTTGGTCAATTCTTTCGCCTCATCTAAAAAGGTACAATTAGAAAAGGAAAGATTGCTTTCATTATTACTGCAATCCATCTTTTTGGCAGGAGAAATTATGATTTTCATTTGAATTTATATTTTTGTGCAAAATTATCAATAAAATCCATGTATCATATAATAGAAAAATATAAACTTAGTTCACTACACTTAATGGTAGTTATTTTAGGACTAACAGGGGTATTTGGGAAATTGATATCCTTAGATGCAATACAGTTGGTGTGGTATCGAATGTTTATTGCTTTTATTACTTTATCCCTCTTTTTGGCATACAAAAAGCAGTTGTTCACTGTCATTCTAAAAGATTTTTTTGGGATTTTAGGGGTTGGCGCTTTGGTTACTTTTCATTGGTTATGTTTTTTTCAATCTATAAAAGTATCTACCATTTCGGTTGCGGTAGTTTGTTTGGCTACCTCTTCTCTTTTTTCTGCACTAATTGAACCAATGTTTTTTAAGAGAAAACTTTTGAAATATGAAGTATTGATGGGAATTGTAGTAATTGCTGCATTAATATTAATTTTAGGAGCAGAAACGCAATACTTTTGGGGCTACTTTTATGGAATAATGGCTGCATTTTTAGGAACTTTATTTACACTTTTCAATGCAAAATATATTAAAAAAGTGGGAGCCGCAAAAATTACAATGATTGAGATGCTTGCAGGAGTGCTGATTATAAGTTGTGTTTTATTATTTCAGCAAGACTACACTGTTTTTACTTCACTGATATCAGTAACTGATTTTAGTTATTTACTTATTTTAGGAACGCTTTGTACTGCAATGGTATTTGTGTGGATGACTGAAATCATGAAACATATTACACCCTATTCTTTAATTATGGCTGTCAATCTTGAACCAATTTACAGTATCATATTAGCACTTGTCATTTTTGGCGATTCTGAACTAATGAGTAATTCATTTTATGTTGGGAGTAGTGTTATCATTGGAATTGTTTTTTTGGAAGGATATCTAAAAAACAAACAATAGATTCTTGATAGAGTCGTTTTGATTTTTAATTTTGCGGTTTCTTTTAAAAAATATAAAATGAAGAAGTTTCTTTTAATAGTTTGCCTTTCGGTATTTTTTACAGCCTCCTTTTCCCAGGGCTATAAAATAAAAGGAGAGATTAAAAACATGCAGGACACTACTGCTATTTTGGCCTACTATTTTGGGGGAAAGCAATATGCCACAGATACAACTGATGTAGTAAAAGGAAAACTTACTTTTAGTGGGGACAAAGAGTTGGAAGGGGGTATTTATTTAGTTGTACTTCCTGGTGGAAAATATTTTGAACTGATTATTTCAGAACAGAAATTCTCTTTTACAACCGACAAAAATGATTTGGTAGCTAGTATGAATTTTAAGAATTCAAGAGAAAATACTGCCTTTTATCAGTACTTAAATTTTATTTCTGTTCAGCAACAAAAAGTAGCTCCATTAAAAGAAAAGTTAAGTAGTGCAAAGGAGGATGAAAAGAAGAAAATACAGAAGGAAATTAATGAAGTGGATAATACAGTAAGAGATTATCGTGAGGATTTTCAAAGCAGGTATAAGGATGTATTTTTTAGTAAAATAATTTCTGCTACAACTGATATTGTAATTCCAGAAACGCCACTAGATTCTACTGGTAAACCAAAAGAAAATTTTTCGTTTTATTATTTTAAAAATCACTTTTGGGATAATATGGATTTTTCGGATAAAAGGATGCTACGTACACCTGTATTTTTTAATAAAATGGATAAGTATTTAGAAAAACTAAGCCCTAAACATCCGGATTCTATTATTGTTTCAGCTGATATAATGATTGAAAAAGCAAGGGCAAACAAAGAAGTATTTAAGTATGTGGTTTCCTATATTACCTCTACTTATGAGCGTTCTAAAATTATGGGGATGGATGCTGTATTTGTACACATGGTAGAAAAATATTATATGACGGCACAATGCGATTGGGTAAAGGAAAAGCAGTTGGAAAAAATAATTGAAAGGGCAAAACGGATTAGCCCAAATATGATTGGTAAGAAACCACCTAATTTGGTTTTTAAAGATACATCCAATCAGTATCATTCTCTTTATCATTTACAGGCAAAATATACTTTGCTTTTCTTTTACGATCCGGATTGTGGACATTGCAAAAAGGAAACACCAAAAATAAAGTCGGTTTGCGATTCTTTGGTAAAAGCTGGAATTGATATTAAAGTTTTTGCCATAACTACCGAATTTGACATTAAAAAATGGAAAGAATTTATCAAGAAATTTGATGTTGGTAATTGGATAAATGTTGGTGATATTCAGTTTGATGAAGAGGGAAATCCAGTGGCTACCTCTAATTGGCGTGAACAGTACGACATCCATTCCACTCCTGTAATTTATCTTTTAAATAAAGATAAAGAAATAATTGCCAAGCGCATAAACGACAAACAGATTGTAAAGATTATTAAGCGGGAAGAAAGCTTGGAAGAATAAATTACCGTATAAGGCGTAAAAAGCCAAAATCATGATGTTTCCATCCTTCAAAATCCTGGAAATATACTTCATATACATAATTTCCTGTTGGTAGTTCCTTGCCAGACTTATTGTGGGTACCATCCCAACCATTATTTTTATTGTTTGAGCACTCCAGTCCTTTTACATTTTTGGTGTAAAATACTACCTCTCCCCTTTTATCATATACTCTAAAATAAAATGTGTTTTTTCTCATTGCATGGTAGTGAATGCAAAATCTGTCATTCACGCCATCCCAGTCAGGAGTAAAACTACTAGGAATATAAATGTAATATTCATTCTCTACCCAAACTTGATGAAAAGTAGTATCAGAGCAATTATTAATATCACTTACAATTAAGGAACATTTATAAACAGCAACAATAGAATCGAAAGTATGCACAGGATTTTGCGTATTATCAATTGGCGTATTGTCCCCAAAGTTCCAATTCCAAGCAGTGGAACCTATTGTTTTATCCTGAAATTGTGTAAAAGGATAAATAAAAGAAAGCGTATCCTGTTCTATTGTAAATTGTGCAGTTGGCGCTTGCAAAATAGTAACAATGGCACTTCCACTTGTAGTGCCAACTCCAACAGCATTAGAAACGGAAACTACCGTATAAACACCGCCTGTTTTTGTTGGGATAATATGCGGATTATTGGTAGTTGGAAAAGAAGGCTGATCTATACCATCAATAGCATAAACAATATTCCAAGGAGGTGTTCCTGTCAAACTAATTTCTACATCAATTGTTCCCGCATTGTCACACAAATTTCCTCCGCCATAGATAAAGGCGGAACTTTGAGAAAAAGCTGAAAAACTAAAAAGAAAAAGAGAAATTAAAATTAACCTTTTCATAATTAGCAAAATTAAGAAATTATTACTTTCGTAAATCCGTACTCATCCGAAAATTGTAAACCATACCCTTTTAATAAAGAATGGATTTCGGATTTTAAAACCCCCTGACCTACTCCATGCACAATTTTTAATCTAGGGATTCCTTTTTCTTTTGCAAAAGCAATACAATCTTCACATCTATTTTTTTGTATTTGAATAATTTCAAAGTTTTCTAAATGATGATAATGCTCAATCAAATTTTCAATATGCAAATCGGCCTTAAAGGACATTGGTCCTATTTTATCATTTGCAAACTGATAAAATTTATGTGTTAGAGAAATAGGACTTTCTTCTTCCTTTGTAGTGAATGATTTTCCATAAGCATTTTGGTCATGTGTTTCTGTTGGGAAAGGCATAATATCATTGATTGCTACCATTTCTTCAAATCCATTACTATTGAGAAGTTTTACTTTAGTATTTCCGATAAACATCAAAATTGTGCCTTTGTCATTTTCATTGATAAAAAGCACTCTATCGCCTGTTTTGAAATGATGGCTCATTAGTAGTAAATAGGATGAAAATATAATTTTCCTTTTGTTAGTTCAACTGCCGGTGCAGGGAATTTTAAAAAACCAAAAGTATGCAATACAGTATTCAAAAACTTTGAATTTGTTTTAACTTTATTTAAATCTATATCTAAAGATAATAAAAATTGTCTTTTGCTTTGTGGCTGATTTTCTTTCTGCAAAGCAAAAATCATTCCATTTCCGCTATGTCCAAGCGATAAGCTTAACCAATTAGGAAAATTCTCATTATCTATTTGTAATAACGACTTCATGTTAAATGAAAGCCAATAAGTCTGTCCGTTATAATCTTTTAATGCTCTTTGTAAATGGTTTTCTCCTAACTGCTTAGGATTCTGTTTTGCCCACTGTGACGGTCGGTAACTATACTTTAACAGGATTTTCTGCTCATTCCAATATAGCGATTGCGAAATACACAGTGCAGAACCCATAGTATTAGCAATCAAATCACCAGTTGATGCACCCCACCCATAAGAAAAACCATCTAATACCTCAATAATGGTTAAAAAAAATGAACCTGTCATGCCACCATACCAGATGGCTTTTTTTCTACTAAATCCTGCCCACTGATAAGCTTTAATTCCAGCTACTCCCGAATAATAAGAGACAGCAGTATGCCCCATTTTATCCATTTGTAGCCAGTTTCTATTATCATTTTTAAATCGAAAACTTTGCCTTGGATAATCAGCATACCATAATTGATTCAAGCCAACCAAAGCAATAGTATATATACTTGCTTCAGAAATTAAAAGAATGTTTTTTTTCTTTTTATCTAGATTAGGTTCTGAATGTAATCCTTGTGAATTTACTTGAAGACTAAAGAAAATAAATAATATCAGAAACAGATGTTTCATTTACAAGATAGTCGCTTTACAATCTGCTAAAATATCAAACACTTTTTCTTGTGTTTTTGCCTCTGCATAAGTTCTTAAAACAGGTTCTGTACCTGAAGGGCGAATCATAAGCCAAGTGTCCTCATCAAAGAAGAACTTAAAGCCATCTGTAGTTTCCACTCTTTCTACTTCATACTTTCCAAATTTGGTGAATTTCCCCGCTTTACAATCTTCAATAATAGAATGCTTAGTATCGTTATCAATTTTTAAATCGATACGCTCAAAAGCAAATTCACCAACAATATCATACACCTCAGCAACCAAATCTTCTAATGATTTCCCTGATTTAGCCATAAATTCAAACAAAATTAAGCCCATCCAAATCCCATCTCTTTCAGGAATGTGTCCCGTAGTTGCAATGCCTCCCGATTCCTCACCTCCTAATAGCACATTTTCTGAAATCATTTTACCAGCAATATGCTTAAAGCCAATTTGGACAGTTTCTTGCTCTAAGCCATAATGCTTACACATTTGCTCCACTTTTACTGAGCAAGAGAATGCCGTAACCACTTTTCCTTTCATTCCTTTATATTTTACCATATAGTGAATTAATAAAAGAATAATATGATGAGAGTCTACAAAGTTACCTTTACTATCATAAAGACCGATTCTATCCGCATCTCCATCAGTAGCCAAGCCACAATCCAAATTATTATTTTTTATCAAATCAGAAAATTCTTGTAAGTTCCTGTGAATTGGTTCAGGAGAAATTCCTAAAAAGCCAGGATTATCTCCGCAATGCAATAATGTAGCAGATGGCAATAATCTTTTTACCGCATTCATACCAGAACCAAACATGGCATCATAAGCAAAATTCATATCAGAATTATTGATTGCATCCAAATCAAAATTGTTTTCCGCATGCTTGCAGTAAGCATCTTCCAAATCCACATAAATAACTTTACCTTCAGCAACTAAATCCTCCAAACTGATTGCACTATAATCAACTGAATTGATATCAGGAATTTTAGTTTCAACAGCCGTAATATCAGCAGCTAAAAGCGGACCACCAAAATCCCCTTTTAGTTTGTAACCATTATAAGATGGCGGATTGTGTGAAGCAGTAATTACTACACCTAAATTTGCTTTTTCGTTAACTACTCCCAAAGATACCATAGGAGTAGAAACAAACCCTTTAGCCATTTTTACAACCACTCCTTTTGCAGCCAATACTTTGGCAGCAGTTTCTGTAAAAAGTTCTCCTGCAAAACGGCAATCGTGCCCAATTACTACTGATGGATTTTCATTATTTTCATTCAGCCAATCCGCAACAGCAATACTTACTCTTGCTACATTATCTGTGGTATATTCTTTTGCAATAATAGCTCTCCAACCATCTGTTCCAAACTTAATTTTTGTCATTTTTTGTTTAATTATTAATCATGCAAAACTAATAAATTAGCGCATTATCTTTCGTTTATTTAATGCCCTTCTGTATTTTCTGGCATTTTTACCATGTTCCCTTGCTGTTTTTGCAAAATTATGATAGCCAGAAAAATCCTCTTTTGCACACATAAAAAGGTAATCATTTTTTGTAGCGTTTAATACTGCATCAATGGCATTAATGGATGGAATACAGATAGGGCCAGGAGGAAGTCCTTTGTGTAAATAGGTATTATAAGGAGAATCAATTTTCAAATCTTTGGTTAGCACCCTTCTTATGGAAAAATTGCCAATGGCAAAAATGATGGTTGGGTCCGATTGTAATTTCATTCTTTTCTTTAATCTGTTCAGGTAAAGCCTAGCAATAATTGGGCGTTCATCTTTTTTGTAAGATTCCATCTCAACAATTGCGGCTAGGGCAGATACTTCAAATTTCGTAAGCCCAATCCTGGCTGCTTTTTTTATCCTTTCCTTATTCCAAAATTTATTATACTCCTCTTGCATTCTGTATAAAAATTCTTTGGCGGAAGTATTCCAATAAAATTCATAAGTATTTGGGATGAACAAGCAACTCACATTATTAGTATTTAATCCCGTTTCCAACAATAAAGTAGTGTCATTTAATTGTTTCATTATAGAAGTGGAATCAGCTTCAATTTGATCGCTTATTTTTCCTGCTAACTGCCCCTTTGTTCTGAGATTATTAAAAGTAACTTTTATGGGAATTTGCTCTCCTGATCTTAGTAAATTAACTAGGTCATTATTATTTAATTCCCGATTGATAAAATACCGTCCCGGCTTTATATTCTGGATGTAATTTTTACGATTTGCTACCCATTTAAAGGAATTAGCATTTATCAATAATCCATTTTCTGACAATATTCTTACTACATCAGAAAAATCAGCAGCAGTAGCAATGTAAATATACTTTTCACTTGCATCATTAGGCAATAAAATATTGGGCTGATAAACTCTGGAATAGAGTTCATAAACCATACCAACACCACCCAAAATAGCCAACACAAAAAAGGCAATTACGAACTTTCGTAGTGCCGGATAATTACTCTTTTTTCTTCTTTTCAATTTATAGTTTTTGTAAAAGTTCTTTAGCTTTATGTGCTGGAGCAATTTCTAAAATTTTATTGAGATATACTTTTGCTTGCTCTGTTTTATTTTGCATTTGTGCTACCAATACCAAATTCTCATAAGCTAAAATATAATCTGGGTCGAGTGCAAGGGCCTGTTTTAAATATAAATCTGCTTTTTCAAAATCATGTTCCAACAGAGAAATATATCCTAAATTTAAATGGGTTTCTTTTATGGTTGGATTGAGAGCTAAGGCATCATAAAAAATTATTTTAGAGGCGGATAACTGTTTTTGTCTTAGCAAAAAAGCACCCTGTTTTATTTTATAATCAATCACATAAGGCATGAGACATGTCGCTTTCTCAAAAAATTTTTCAGCAGCACTACTCCTGTTATTGCTAACAAACACCTCTCCCATTCTACTGTAAGCCATTGCCAAATCAGTACTACTGTATTTTGCAGTATCTACCTCATTATTCATGACAAAATTAATCAGACCTTTATCATCTTTTTTTAAGTAGAAATACTGCACATAAGCAGTAAAGTAAGGAGCTGTTTTATTGAGTAAAATAAAAGCACTATCCAAGTAAATAGGGTTGGGCTCAAAACTTTCGTAATGCTTTAAATAAGCCTTTGCTTTTGATAAATTTGTTGGCTTAGTATTATTGATAGCAACTAAACCTAAAAACGCACCTTTTTTAGTTTTCACATCTTTATGAATAGCAATTTTATGGTCTGTTATTGCAACATGCATAATATCGGTGGAAGAAGATTTTGGCATATGACAAGAGGCACAATTTTGCGTTTCTTCCTCTTTGCAAACTTCATGACATTGCATACACTTATTATCAAAATAGTTAGCGGATAAAGTGGTTACACTCTTGTGCGGATTATGGCAAGTAATGCAAGTCATTTCGGCCGTTTTGAAACAAACACTTTCTTTTAGTCTATCCACATGGGAGGCCATAATAAATGACTCATTATTTTTATATTTTGGTAAATAAACATCCATCACCTCAGTTAATGGCATTCCTGCTTTGAAATCAGTAAAGGTTTTTCCTTCAGCCAAAACAGCAGTGCCTTGCAAGTGGCACCTTTGGCACACATCAAACTGCAAATCCAAAGGCAATTTTGCAGGATTTACTATGGTGTAATCAATATACTTTGAGGTATCAATAAAATGCCCTGCCAATTTTTGCTGCACATGCACCTCTCCTGATCCATGGCAACTTTCACAATCAATTCCTGAAGGAATGCTTTTATATTTATTAAGCGAACCCTCAACATGCTCAGAATAAGCATTATGGCAACTCATGCACTCCAAACCAATTTCACGACTGAAACGCGTATTATTTCCGCTTTCAAAACCAGGAGGTAAATCAGCAATTTCGCCTTGCGTGTAATAGGTATAGGGCATCTGATGCAGATAGCCATTTACTTCAAACAAGTGGGAATTGGTATGCTGTCCGCTTCCAATTTTATAGGTTACTTTTTTGATGAGCAGATGAGTAGTATCCTTTCCTTTTAATCGGAATTCCTTCAGATATAAACTGTCATTTTTCCAAAAAGGTTGATAGGATAAATTTTTGATGGAATCGTGAATGAGTGGCATTTTAGAAGCCAATAAAGCGGAATAATCTTTTGTTGCAAAATGAAAAGATTGCCCCATTCCCGTTTGCATATATGAATCATAAATTTCAGCATGACACATTCTGCACTGTTCTTTTCCTACATATTTTACGGTATCATTATGATTTAAGTAAGATGTATAAGTGCTTACTTCTCCTCTTTGACAAGCGAACAATAGAATAGATAAAAGAAAAACTAGATAATTTCTCATCTATTCAATACATAATTGTTTTGCCTAACTTTTATAAATCCTACTGCTTTAAATAGTGCTAAACTTGCTTTGTTATCCGAGAAAATTCCCGTGTGCAATTGTTTCAACCTTAACTCTTTCCATGCATGATTTATTAGTGCATTTAATGCTTGTTTGGCAAAACCTTTTCTTCTGTATTTTTTGAGTATTACAATCCCTACTCCCGCATTTTGTTTTTGCCAGTTGTACTCGTATAAATCAATCAGGCCAATAGCCACTGCATCCAAATCAATCACAAAACGAAACTGCCCAGCAATAGCAATATCCTCTTTGGCATGCCCTATGTAATTGGCTAATTGTTTTTCTGAAAAAGGAGTTCTCGTGCCACTTACTTTCCATAGCGTTCGGTCATTTTCCAGTCCAAACAAAAAATCTAAATCAGTAGATTCTAAGGTACGGAGTGCTATTTCTTTTTCTTTTAACATTCAAATTCTCCAGTATAAACCATGCTAGCCTCACCCATTAACCAAATATTACGATAACCGCCATTAAACTCCTCAAAACTAACGGTTAACTCTCCTCCTTTTGTTTTTACATTAATAAGATTTTCAGGAGTACAATCAGCATAATGCATAGCAATTGCAGTAGCTATAACTCCAGTTCCACAACTCAAAGTTTCTGCATCCACCCCCCTTTCGTAAGTACGCATTTGCAGCTGGGCAGCATCCAATACAAAATTTACATTTATTCCTTCTTTTTTAAATTCTTTGGAATTCCTAATTCTTTTTCCTTCTTTATCAACATTAAGGTGCTCCAAATCATCCACCATTTCAATGTAATGAGGAGAGCCTGTATTCAGTACCAAACCATCACCCACCCTTTTAATTTCACTTACATCTTGCATCTGCAAGGCAATACCATCATCCATTATTTTTCCTTTATGCTTGCCATCAATTGCCATAAAAGTAGTTTCAGTACCTATCATTTCTAACATCTCAGCAAAAGCAATAATACACCTGCCGCCATTTCCACACATACTGGACTGCTTGCCGTCAGCATTAAAATAAATCATCTCGAAATCAAGCACATCATGTTCACGCAAAAGAATCAATCCATCCGCACCTATACCCATTCTTCTTTCACAAAGTGCGGTAATAAGTCCGCCATCATCTACATCAAATTCATTCTCTCTATCATCAATCAGGATGAAATCATTACCCGTACCTTGATATTTATAAAATTCTATAATCATGTGGTAAAAATAAGAAAATTGTCCATAGTTTTTAGTAAAGAGTCCACAGTTCACAGAATAATATATTCTATTTTTTAATCTATTAACTACTGTCTGTGGACTGTTTACTATTTTTAAATAAAACACATGTCCTTTTCAACAAGAAAAACTATTTTTGCAGCAATTTAAAAATCAAAAAAATAAACGCATGGCTGCATCTTATGAAGACCAATTAAGCGATTGGATAAACAAAGAAAAATCAGGAGTAAATTTATTGAATTCAGTAGGAACCCTAATGTATGACAAAGGCATTGAATTGATTCTTTTCAGAAATCAACTCTTAGAAATTGGCGTTTCAGAATTAATGAACTTTTTTGCTTATGCAAACAATGTTGTAAAACGAAAAACAGATGTTGCCACTACTGCTGCATTGGCCAATGAAATGCTGAAAATGGATTTAGCACCATCAAAATTGGATATAGGATTGATTTCAGCACAATTTTTGGAAAATGGAGCTACGGATGCCAATGCATTTTTAAGTGATAAATTAAGTGCAATGCTGAGTGCAGACAACACAAAAGTTGTCCCAAAAGATGTTATCCTTTATGGGTTTGGAAGAATAGGAAGACTAACAGCACGAGAATTAATAAAACAAGCAGGAAAAGGACAGCAATTAAGACTAAAAGCAATTGTGGTAAGAAGATTAACGGATGCTCAAATTATTAAAAGAGCATACCTTTTAAGAAATGACTCGGTTCATGGCGCCTTTAAAGGAGTTGTTGATGTGGATTTAGCAAATAATACTATTATTGTAAACGGACAACAAATCAAATTTATTGATGGAGGAAATCCGGAGGATATCGATTATACTGCTCACGGAATTGAGGATGCATTATTGATTGATAATACGGGTGCATTTACAGATAAAGAGGCTCTTTCTCGCCATTTAAAAGCAAAAGGAGTCAGTAAGGTATTATTAACTGCCCCTGGAAAAGGAATCCCAAATATTGTTTACGGAATTAATTCCTTAGAATTAGATATTGATAATACTGATATTTTCTCTGCTGCATCTTGCACTACTAACTGTATCGCTCCTATCCTTCACATAGTTGAAAATAAATATGGAGTGGAGAAAGGCCATTTGGAAACGGTACACTCTTATACTAATGATCAGAACCTTTTGGATAATATGCACAAAAAACCAAGGAGAGGTCGCTCTGCAGCTATTAATATGGTAATTACCTCAACAGGAGCTGGAAATGCGGTAACTAAAGTAATTCCATCATTAGCAGGGAAACTATCGGCAAATGCAGTAAGAGTCCCCACGCCAAACGTATCTTTAGCCATACTCAAATTGAGTTTGAATAGTGCTACTTCAGTTAAGGACATGAATGCTACTATGCGTGATGCAGCACTGAGAGGAAATTTAGTAAACCAAATCAATTATCAAGTGGATTCTGAATTGGTTTCTACTGATATTATAGGCAACTCTTGTTGCTCGGTATTTGATAGTAATGCTACCATTGTTACGAAAGATGGTAAGGATGTTGTGCTTTATGTTTGGTACGACAATGAGTTTGGCTATACCAAACAAGTTATTCGTTTAGCAAAACTAATTGCTAAAGTTAGAAGACTTACTTATTACTAATTGTTTTTATGCTCTCAAAATTAAAGATAAACTTCAGAAATTATATTTATTATAAATTTTTTAACTCTTTATTTTTAGGTGTAGGTATTGGTTCTTTTATAAGTCAGTACAATCCAATTAAAATTTCAGAAATTGCTATTTTAGGAATTCTATTTTCTGTTTTGTCTATTTTAATAGCGAAAGTATATACTAAGATAATGTTTCAACAGTACTTCTATATCATATTGTTGTTTGTAGAATTTGTAATGTTATTTTGGATGACCTTCTTTTTACTTTTTGAGTTTTCATATAAAATAGCTTTACTAATTTATATTTCAAGAAGTGTTACTTTTTTATTTGGAGATTATTTAGGAAGGGCAGAAACACATTTGGTCAAACGAAAACAAATTTTTTCTTTTATCGATATCAACAGGCAAATGGGATTGATAATAGGAATGATTATCGCGGTAATATTTTATTATATTTTAGAGAAGGTTTATTTTATTTCCGATAATCAATCTCAAGTATATTATATACATTTCTTTCTATATATAATTGAATTACTGATTATTTATTTACTTGTAAAGTCCTTTAGGAAAGTATAATATTACTTTTTTTCTTTTTTAAATTTATTTAATAAAAGCTCTGGAGCCTGACAAGGTTTTCCGGTCTTAATATCTATAAAAACCAATGTAGTTTCTGCTGTATTCAACAGCTCTCCATTTTCGTTATATGTTTTATAATTGAAAATAATTTTTACTGAAGGTTTTACTTTTATTGTGGTTTCTATTGTCAATTCATCATCATAAAAAGCTGGTTTTTTATAATGAATTTTAAAATTAACAACTGGTAAAAAATAACCTTCTTCTTCCAATTTTTTATAACTAATCCCTAATGATCGTAAAAGCTCTACCCTTCCAACTTCAAAATACTGAGCGTAAATACCATAATAAGCATACTTCATCTGGTCGGTTTCACCATATCGTACCCGTATTTTTGTTTCAAAAGAATACATGCCGCAATAATACACACAATAATTTTATTTCTTAATATTGTAGCCAGATGAAATTTAGAGTATCCCTTATATATTTAGTAGCGTTTTTACTTGCCTCTTGCTCTGTTCAATACAATTTACAATCGCACTCAGAAAGTATTTATGATGTAAAAGCAGACAATGACAGCACCATTACCGCTATGATTGCTCCTTATAAAATTGGAATTGATTCTGTAATGAATAAGGTTTTGTGTATTTCTAAAATAGAAATGACAAAAGGAAAACCTGAAAGTTTATTAGGGAACTTTGTTTGCGATTTGTGTTTGCAGCAATATTCAAATATGGCTGATATTTGCGTTATGAACAATGGCGGCTTAAGGTCCATTCTTCCAAAAGGCGAAATAACCAAAGGAATGATTTTTGAGCTTATGCCTTTTGAAAATGAACTGGTTATTTTAGAACTTGGTAGTGACGATTACATTCAGCTTTTGGAATATATTACCAAAAGAGGAGGCGAACCTTTTGCTGGGGTAAACATTATAATGGATGAGAATGGAACTGTTTTAAGTCAGAGCTTGGATTTAAATAAGGGAAAAATAAGAGTGCTTACTTCTGATTACTTGGCAAATGGCGGTGATAAGATGAGTTTCTTTAAAGATAAAAAACAAACAAAAGTTGGTATAAAACTTAGAGATGCTATCATTAATTATTGTGTTGCACAAGACACCATCTCTTCTGAATTAGATAACAGAATTAGCTATGAAAAGTAGAAGAAATTTTATTAAAAAAGTTGGTTTAGGAACTTTGGGTTTGGGTATTTTTCCAAGCCAATTGTTAGCAAATGAAGACTTAATAAAACTTACTATACTACATACTAATGACATGCACAGCCATATTCAGCCATTTACAAGCGGAAGAAATAAAGGGCTTGGGGGAATGGCACAAAGGGCAACACTCATTAAAAAAATAAGACAAGAAAATGAGCATGTTTTACTGTTGGATGCTGGTGATATTTTTCAAGGAACGCCCTATTTTAACTTTTATGGTGGAGAGTTAGAATTCAAGCTAATGAGTGAAATGCATTATGATGCAGCAACCATTGGTAATCACGATTTTGATAACGGTCTGGACGGAATACTCAAGCAATTACCTTTTGCTAAGTTTCCGTTTTTGTGTGCTAATTACGACTTTTCTGACACGCTTTTAACTGGGCGATTTAAGCCCTATAAAGTCTTCAAAAAAGGAGGTCTTAAAATTGGTGTTTTTGGCATAGGAATTGAACTACAAGATTTGGTTCCTAAAGCATTGTATGGCAACACTATATATAGTAACCCTGTTGAAAAAAGCAACCATTACGCCAAACATTTAAAAAGAGAATTGGGTTGTGATTTGGTAATCTGTCTGTCTCATTTGGGCTATAAATATAAGAGTGGAAAAATATCAGATTATATTCTTGCAGGGCAAACAAACAACATTGATTTGATTATTGGTGGACATACCCATACTTTTTTAAATACTCCTATCACCAAAATCAATAGTGAACAAAAAGAAGTGTTAATCGCACAAGTGGGTTGGGCTGGCATTAAAGTTGGCCAAATAGACTACATTTTCAGCCAGAAAAAAGTTATTAAAAACTTATATGGGACCTCAATTTGTGTGAAAAACGTGCAAAAATGGAGCTAAAATAAAATATTTTATTTATGCTCTAAACTGATAATTTTTGACATGTAAAAAATAAATAAAAGTCAAGTACTAAAAAGTTTTTTTTATAACAAAATTGTTTTAATATTTGCTCAACAATTTATCGAAAGGTAGATTTTACGACTTAAACAAAACACAAAACAAAAAACTTAAACCACTTATAAAATGACAAAACGGTCTTGTGAGGAAATTTGGGAAAAGTGCTTAACGGTCATACAAGACAATGTAAGTTATCAAAATTTTAAAATGTGGTTTAAGCCAATAGTTCCAGTTGCAGTTAAAGGAAATATACTCACTATTCAAGTTCCAAGTCAATTTTTTTATGAGTGGCTCGAACAGCACTATATTACGCTCATAAAAAAAACAATCAAGAAAGAATTAGGAAAAGAAGGAAAGTTAGAATACCATATCATCATTGAAAACTCCACTGGCTCTAAACCCTATATTACTAAGATTCCAAGCAGCAATAGTGGACCTCTTAAAAATAATCCGGTTAGCATGCCAATTAATTTAAATGAGACATCAATAAGAAATCCTTTTATTATTCCAGGACTTCAAAAAATTAATATTGACCCACAGCTAAATCCTAGCTATACACTTGATTCTTTTGTAGAAGGAGAATGTAACCGATTAGCTCGTTCGGCTGCTTATGCTGTGGCACAAAAACCAAGTGGCACTTCCTTTAACCCATTGCTTATTTATGGCAAGGGAGGATTAGGAAAAACACATTTGGCCAATGCAAGTGGCATTGAAATTAAAAAACAATTCCCTGATAAAACGGTTCTTTATGTTTCGGCTGACAAATTCCAAACCCAATTTGTAGATGCTATAATGGATAATAGGAAAAATGATTTTGTTCATTTTTACCAATCCATTGATGTTCTAATCATTGATGATGTTCAGTTTTTCTGTGGTAAGGAAAAAACCCAAGATGTATTTTTTCATATCTTTAATCACTTACACCAAAATGGCAAGCAACTTATTTTAACCTCAGACAAAGCACCTGTGGATATGGTGGATATGGAACAGAGATTACTATCCCGATTTAAATGGGGATTATCTGCCGATTTGCAAGCTCCAGATTTGGAAACTCGTTTGGCAATTTTGAAAAAGAAAATCCATAATGATGGCATTGAAATGCCTTATGAAGTGATTGAATATATTGCTTATTCTATTACAACCAATGTGCGTGAATTAGAGGGTGCACTTATTTCCCTTTTGGCACAATCCTCTTTAAATAAAAAAGAAATCACAATTGATTTGGCAAAAAATATGCTCGATAAATTTGTGAAAAACACCGTCCGTGAAGTTTCTATTGACTACATACAAAAAGTAGTTTGCGATTATTTTGATATCCCTATTGATATTATGAAATCTAAAACTCGAAAAAGAGAAATTGTACAATGCCGACAATTAGCCATGTTCTTTTCTAAGCAAATGACAAAAAGCTCTTTAGCAATGATTGGCAAACATTGTGGAAATAAAGACCATGCCACTGTGTTACACGCTTGCAAAACGGTAAATAATTTGGCAGATACTGATAAACAATTCAAAGGGTATATTATCGATATTGAAAAGAAACTCTCCTTAGCTTAACCCCTATATCATGAGCAAAATTTTAATGGTTTGCTTAGGTAATATTTGTCGTTCCCCACTTGCGGAAGGTATATTAAAAGCGAAAACAAATCATTTGGATGTTGTGGTAGATTCAGCAGGAACAGCCGCCTATCATGTTGGGGAACAGCCTGATATTCGTTCCATTGAAATTGCAAATAAATATGGTATTGATTTAACTTCTCAAAGAGCAAGGCAATTTTCCGTTAACGACTTTGATGAATTTGATAAAATCTATGCCATGGATAGCAGTAATTACGCCAATATCATTTCTTTAGCAAGAGATGAAAGGGATAGAAATAAGGTGGATGTAATTTTAAATGAAAGCAATCCTAAATCTTTTCAGTCTGTTCCTGATCCTTATTATGGTGGCGAAAATGGTTTTCAGAATGTGTATGATATGTTAGATGAAGCATGCAATATAATCACTCAAAATCTTGAAAAAAGGTAAACTATATCTTATTCCATCTTTGCTTGGCGATAGTGATGCAAACGCCACCCTTCCGCACTCAATAACCAATCATATTAAAGAAATCAATATCTTTATTGTAGAGAATATTCGTTCGGCAAGGCGATTTATTAGAAAAGTAGATAAGAAAAAAAATATTGATAATTGTACTTTTTATGCTTTTGGTAAGCATGATAGATTAAATCTGGAAGAAGATTTTCTTCCGCATATTTTAAATGGTGAGGATATTGGAATAATCTCGGAAGCAGGCTTACCTTGTATTGCCGACCCTGGTTCAGAAATAGTTGCTTATGCACACGATTTTCAAATTGATGTAATTCCTCTTATTGGTCCTAGTTCTATTTTTTTAGCACTTATGGCCTCTGGTTTAAATGGACAAAATTTTGTTTTTCATGGTTATTTACCAATCGATAAAAAAGAAAGGGAAAGAAAAATAAAGCAAATGGAAAGCAATTCCAGAAAACAAAATCAAAGTCAAATATTTATGGAAACACCTTATAGAAATCACCAATTATTGGAATCGATAATAAAAAATTGCAATAAAAAAGCACGGCTTTGCATTGCAACTGATATTACTCTTTCATCAGAAAATATAAAAACAAAAACCATTGAAGAGTGGAAAAATATAAAATTGGATATTCATAAAAAACCTACTATTTTTCTGCTTCTTTCAAAATAAATAAGCCATTCTTTTGAAGTGGCTTATTTTATATGTTCTTTGTTTAACTTATTTTGGGAATAAATACTGGTCGGCTTTTATATCTACTAATTCTACTTCAAAAATAAGTGTGGCATTTGGTGGAATTACTCCTGACCCTCTTTCACCATAAGCTAAATGCGGTGGTATTATAAATTTTGCTTTTCCGCCAACATTAAGTAGTGCGATACCTTCATCCCAACCACGAATAACTTTTCCTTTTCCTAATTGAAATTCAATCGGCTCGTTTCTATCGTAAGAAGAATCAAATTTTGTTCCGCAAACAAGCGTTCCTTTATAATGGACAGAAACAGTTTGTCCCGCTTTTGCCTGTGGACCATCTCCTTTTGTAATCATAAAATAAGCTAAACCACTTTCGGTTATTGTGGCGCCCTCCGTTAATTTTCTCATATCTTTGGCCAATCTCTCTGTTTCTTCTGCTTCTTCTTTTTTAATTTTCTCCAATACAGCATTAAATGTTTTGGCAGCATCAAAGTTTTTGGCAACACTTCCTTTTTTAATGATAGTAACCGATTGCAATACATCATCTTGTGTTATTGCATTAACTACATCCATTCCATCAACAACATGACCAAAAACAGTGTGTTTTCCATCTAACCATGAAGTTTCTTTGTGTGTGATAAAAAATTGGCTACCATTAGTAGCAGGGCCTGAATTTGCCATAGATAAAATTCCCGGTCCTGAGTGTTTTAAGTCAGGATGAAACTCGTCTGGAAATTTATAACCAGGATCTCCCATACCATTTCCGTCTGGGCAACCACCCTGTATCATAAAATTTTCAATTACCCTATGGAATTTTAATCCATCATAGAAAGGGGTGCCTTTTGTTTTTACATTGTTTTTAATTTTTCCTTCTGCAAGGCCAACAAAATTGGCTACAGTAAGTGGTGTTTTCTCAAATTCTAATTGTATTAGAAATTCTCCTTTTGTTGTTTTGATTTTTGCATACATACCGTCTTGTGTTTGTGATTTAATTGTTTGTGTTAGTCCTGCAAAAAGCGCAAGAATTAATAGTTTCTTCATTTTGTTTATAGTTTTGTGTTTAGTAATTGTGTTTTATACTCTTTAAAGATATCTTTTAGTTTTTCTATTGTTTCTTCAACTGATACATCCGAAACACCTCCAGCAGCATTTTTATGTCCTCCTCCACTGAAATATTTTTTAGCAATTTCGTTCACCCAAAAACCTCCTTTCGATCGTAAGGATAGTTTTACAACTCCTTTCTTTTCCGCAATAAAAACGGCAAATATAACATCTTCAATGGTTAGGGCATAATTTACAATCCCTTCTGTATCTCCTGTTTTAAAATTAAATCGTTTTAATTCTTCAGCATTTAACGAAATGATTGCCGCTTTATTTTCTTTAAATATTTGTAATTTATGGTTTAGACAATAGCCCAACAGTTTCACTCTGTTTTCTGAGAAATTATCATATACCAAGTCGTGAATTTTTGAATTCTCTGCTCCTTTTCCTATTAACTCAGCAATAATATGATGCGTTCTTTCAGTAGTGGAAGAATATTTAAAGGAACCAGTATCGGTCATAATTCCTGTATAAAGGCATTCCGCTACATCTTTATTAATTAAATTCTTGTATCCGAGTTCTTCTATAATCTCAAAAACAATTTGAGCAGTAGAACAGGCCGAAACATCTGAAAAAAGAATATCAGAAACACTTTCATCTGGCTCTTGATGGTGATCAATCATTACCTTTGTTGCAGATGCATTTTGGACTACATTTGCATAAGTATCTAATCTAGCAATTTGTCCAAAATCAAGCAAGAAAATCAAATCTGCTTTTTCAGTAATTTCAATTGCTCTTTTCTCTTCTTGCGTAAAAACAATTACTTTATCGTTTCCTGGCATCCAATGCAAAAAGCAGGCGTAATCATTAGGCGTAATTACACTCGTATTATGCCCTAGTTGAAAGAGAACATTATAAAGCCCAAGTGCTGATCCCATGGCATCCCCATCAGGACCTCTGTGTACTGTAATTACAATATTTTTCTTTTCAGAAATTAGTGCTTTTAATGATTTTATTTTTTCTTGCATAATGGCGCAAAAATAAAAATAAAAAACATCCTACGATAGTATATTTTCATAGTTTTGCAGCCGTTTAATAAATTTAATAAATTTAGAAATGGGAAACAGAACATTCACCATGGTAAAGCCAGAGGCAGTTCAAGCATGTAATACGGGAGAAATTCTGAAAATGATTGAAAAAAATGGTTTTAGAATTGTTGCACTGAAAAAAGTGCAACTAACTAAAGAAAGAGCTGGCTTATTTTATGAAGTTCATAAAGAAAGACCTTTTTATGGTGAATTGGTCAATTATATGAGTTCAGGACCAATAGTTGCAGCAATTTTAGAAAAAGAAAATGCAGTGTCTGATTTCAGAGCTTTAATAGGAGCAACAGATCCTGCTGATGCTGAGGATGGAACAATTAGAAAATTATTTGCAGAAAGCAAGTCAAAAAATGCAGTGCATGGTTCTGATTCTGATGAGAATGCACAAATCGAATCCGATTTTCATTTTAGTGCAGAAGAACTATTTTAAGATTATTTCTTTCACTATTCCCTCTTCTATTTTTTCATTTATCTTCTTAAGTATTTCGCTTTTCTGAAAAGATAATTCGTTACGCACAACAGCTGACTTCACTTTTATAACTAATCTTCCCTTTCTAAAAGACAAGTCGCTAATATATTTCATTAGGTTTTTCCCTAAAACCTCCTCACAATAGTTAAGCACATCTAATTCTTGTAATCTACCATCTAATTTCTGATTTTTAAGTAGCTTTTTGATTACATCTCCAATAGCTTGTTGGTTTGATTTTCTCATTTTTCTACTTCTCCATTTTCAATTTTGAACATTTTGAATTCAATTTTTGAAGAATTTAATATTTCTTCTGTTCTCTCTTGGTGGGTATCGGTAATAAATACTTGCCCAAAAAACCCTTCACGAGCAAAGGAAATAATTTTTTCTACCCTTTTATCATCCAATTTATCGAATATATCATCTAAAAGTAAAATTGGCTTAAACCCAAGCTGCTTTTCCATAAAATCAAATTGAGCCAGCTTTAGTGCAATTAAAAAAGATTTTTGCTGTCCTTGTGAACCAATCTTTTTAATAGGATGATTATCCATTTCAAAAACAATATCATCTTTATGTATGCCTACATTGGTGTACTGACTCATTCTATCTTTACTTAATGAGCTTTTTAATAACTGTGCAAAATCATTTTCATTTAACTGAGAAGAATATATTATATTAACCACTTCTTTTTCATTAGCAATTAGGGCATAATATTTCTTAAAAACACTTATCAATAGATCTAGAAAATGGACCCTTTCTTTAAAGATAGCCATTCCAAATGTTATTAGCTGATTATCGAAAGTTTCTAGTGTTAAACTGTTAAAATATTGTTTTTCAGTAAAACTTTTTAAAAGGGCATTTCTTTGTTTTAGGGCCTTGTTGTAATCAATAAGATTTTTTAAGTATTTCCGATTGTATTGCGCTATACTGCTATCAATATATCTTCTTCTTATTTCAGAGCCATCAAGGATAATATTGCTGTCAGTTGGCGAAATAACCACTATTGGAAAACCACCTATATGATCAGAGAATCGTTTGTATTTTTTACCATTGCATTTGAGTATTTTTTGTTCTCCTTTTTGCAAATTACACTGTATTTCTGACTGCTCATTTGCTTTAATAAACACCCCTTTAAGGATAAAAAAATCTTCATTAAATTTAATATTCTGCGTATCCATCTTATTAAAATAACTTTTACTCAGGGAAAGATAATGAATGGCATCTAGAATATTTGTTTTACCGGAACCATTATCTCCCACAAAACAATTTATCTTTTCTCCAAAGTGAAAATCACTTCCGCTATGGTTTTTAAAATTTGATAATGACAACTTTTTCAGATACAATGTCTCTTTTTTTTTATAAAAATAACTATCTTTTGTTATTCCTTTTACTTTAATGCGAAATACTTTTAAAAAAAACTTACTTTTGCGCTTCAAAAATAGAAGAATATGGCGAAACAGACAGATAAAACAGATAAGCAATTTGCACAAATTGAAGAAACATTATCCAAAACCGAACAATACGTTGAAGATAATCAGAAAAGTTTGACTTTAATAGTGGGTGCGATTATTGTGATTATCGGAATTTATCTTGGGTTTACTAATTATTATTTGGAGCCTCTAGAAAAAGAAGCGCATGCTGATATGTATATGGCAGAAATGTATTTTGAAAAAGATTCTTTCAATTTAGCACTAAATGGTGATGGACAGTACTTGGGATTTTTGGATATTGCGGATGAGTATAGCTTAACCAATCCAGGCAATTTGGCAAATTATTATGCTGGCTTGTGCTATTTGCATACAGCACAATTTGAAGATGCCATTGAATATTTAAGTGATTTTTCTTCTGATGATATTATTTTATCAACTTTGGCTCTTGGCTGTATTGGGGACGCTTATTTGGAATTAGAGGATAACAGTAGCGCTTTAAAATACTATGAGAAAGCAGCTGATAATGCCAGTAATGATTTCACTACTCCGAGATATTTGATGAAACAAGCTATTGTTTTGGAAATGGATGAAGAGTATGAAGATGCATTGGAGATGTATAATCAGATAAAAGAAGATTATAGTAAATCGCAAATTGCACAGGATATTGACAAATATATAGCAAGAGCTAGCAATCGTTAAAAGCCAAAATGGCAACTCAAAATAAAAATCTTTCCCTTTTCAATAAGGTGGATATTCCCAATGCAAAAGGAATGCGTGTTGGTATAGTAGTTTCTGAGTGGAATAAAGAAATCACTTCTAACTTACTAAAAGGCGCTAAGGAAACACTAATAGAATGTGGAGTGTTAAGTTCTGATATTATTTTAATGGAGGTTCCTGGGAGTTTTGAGCTTGTGTATGGCGCAAAAATAATGGCAAAAAAGAAAATGGATGCCATTATATGTTTAGGAAGTATTATCCAAGGGGAAACAAAGCATTTTGATTTTGTATGTAATGCAGTTTCATTAGGCATTAAGGACTTAAATATTTCATTAGACATTCCTGTTATCTTTGGCGTGCTTACTGATAATACCATGCAGCAAGCCAAAAATAGATCGGGAGGAAAGCATGGAAATAAAGGAGTGGAAGCTGCTATTACTGCCATAAAAATGGCACGCCTCAACAAATAGTTTTTTTACTTTATAAATGTATTTTATCTGAATTAAAAAATACTAAATTTGCAGCCCAATTTATTGGTCGCGTAGCTCAGCTGGATAGAGCATCTGCCTTCTAAGCAGACGGTCACAGGTTCGAATCCTGTCGCGATCACAAGAGAAAGAAAAACTGGAAACCTTTTATGGTTGAGTTTTTCTTTTTAACCTTTTAGAAGCAAGGATATTTATCTCTGTATAGATTTAAGTTTTTGAAGAAGATTATTCGTCTGTTTCAAGTTCATGATTTCGTTTTAGAGAATTTATAAATAAAAGCCCAATAAAAATTGGGCTTTTATTTGCGGAGAGAGAGGGATTCGAACCCCCGGTACATTGCTGTACGCTGGTTTTCAAGACCAGTGCATTCGACCACTCTGCCATCTCTCCAAAAGTGGCAGCAAAAATAGAAATATTTCGCAATCTGAAAATCTATTTTTCCTTTAATTTTATCTACAATATAATTCATCTAATTTTGTTAGTTTAGCAAGATGAAATTTAAAATATTTTTATTTTTTATTTTTTATAGTTTTTCCTCTATCTCTGAAGCACAAAATCTAAAGGCGTTTCTTTATACTGCTAACTTTAATAGCCCAGAGAATGAACCCTATATTGAAACTTACATTTGCTTTGATGCCAATAGCGTGCAATTAATAAAGGATGAAAATAAAAAATATTATGGAGAGTTAGATATTTATATAGAAATAACAAAGGATGTTCATTTGATTTATAATGACCATTACTCTCTGAAAAGCCCTTATTTTGACGACAGTACTTCCAACAATCTTCTTTTTATAGATCAGCAAAGAATAGCTATCCCAAATGGAGAATATTTACTAACGATAAAAGTAAAAGATACACACCTCTCAGATGATGTGTTAGTGCATAATGAGGAGATAAAAATGGATTTTAAAGAAAATAAGTTAGCCATTTCTGATATCACACTTATTGAGAAATACAAAAAAACTACAGAGAAAAACAAGCTATCCAAAAGTGGATATGACCTCACTCCTTATGTCTCTAATTTTTATCCTCCAACTGAAAATACTTTGTCTTTTTATTTCGAAATATATAATACTGATAAACACTTTACTACTAGTAAACGATATTTGCTAAATACTTACATTGAAACTTTTGAAACCAAGGTTTCTCTTTTTGATTTTACAAAATCGAAAAGAATGCAGGTAAAAAATATTCAGACTAATTTATTATCATTTCCAATCGAAAAACTACCAACCGGAAATTATAATTTGGTATGCGAAATTAAAGATGTAGAAAATAATTCCATTCTACAAAAAAAGTTGTTTTTCCAAAGAAGTAGTCCAAAGCATGATAAAAGCATGAATGACATTAGCAGTGTGGATGTTGAAGGAACTTTTGCAATGCAGATAACAAATATAGATAGTATGCTTTTATTTATTGATTACCTCTATCCTATTTCTACTATTTTGGAAAATACATTTGCTGAAAACCAAAAAAGATATAATAATTTGCTTTTGATGCAGAAGTTTTTCTTGAACTTTTGGAAAGGAAGAAACCCTTTTTCTCCAGATAAAGAGTGGCAAAATTATCTATCTGTTGTAAAAATAGTAAATAAGGAATTCCGAAATGCAAGAATTGATGGTTATAGAACCGATAGAGGAAGGGTTTTTCTGCAATATGGGGCGCCAAATAGTAGGCACAAAGTAGATAATTCTTCAGCTAATTTACCTTATGAAATCTGGCATTATTATAAACTAAAAACGCAATCGGACTGTAAATTTGTTTTTGTTAACGAGCATTTGGGTATTCAGGATTATAGGCTTTCCTATTCCAATGTAGAAGGTGAAGTAAGCAATCAGCAGTGGGATGACCGTTTGGAGCAAAGTAACAACCCTACTTTTGGGGATGATTTTATCAATAATTACATAAACCCAAGATAGAAAATATATATTTGCCAATATGATTACAAAGGGTTTCTACTACATCTTTCTGATACCAATATCCCTGCTTCCCTACCCTGTATTATATTTAATTTCTGATTTTTTATTTTTTATTTTTTACAGAATAATTGGATATAGAAAAGAGGTGGTATTTACTAACCTTAAAAATTCTTTTCCTGATAAAACAAATAAAGAGTTGAAAATTATTATGTGTGATTTTTACAAACATTTTTGCGACCTTATCTTGGAAGGTATAAAAGGATTTACTATTTCAGAGAGCCAACTGAGAAAAAGATTGGTAGTGCTAAATCCTGAATTCAGCAATCAATATGCAGATAAAGGTAAAAGCATCATTTTTGTTGGAGGACATTATAATAATTGGGAAATATGCGCACAAGCATTTGCTATGTATTCTAATCATAAATGCTTAGGGATTTACAAGCCGTTAAATAATGCGTTTTTTAATCAGAAAATTTCTGAGTCCAGATCAAAATATGGAATGCATTTAATCTCCATGAAACAGACAAAAAGGTCGTTTGAGGAAAAAACAAAAGCAAAAGCAATTGTTTTTGGTTCAGACCAAAACCCCTCAAGCCCAAAAAGAGCTTATTGGATGGAGTTTCTAAACCAAGATACTGCTGTTCTATTTGGAGTAGAGAGATATGCAAAAGAATATGATTGGCCAGTAGTTTATGTAAGTATTAGTAAAGTTAAAAGAGGGCACTATGAAGTAGAATATTCTTTAATTACGGAAAATCCTACTACTGAGCCTTTTGGAAAGATAACAGAAGATTATACAAAAAGAATAGAAAAAGATATAATAAACTTGCCTCAATATTGGTTGTGGACACATAAAAGATGGAAACACAAAAAAGAAAAATAAAAACGGCAGTTGTAATTCTGAATTGGAATGGGAAGGATTGGTTAGAAAAATTTTTACCGACTGTTGTTCAGTATAGCAAAGATGCAACAATTATTGTTGCAGATAATGGCTCTACTGACGACTCCATATCGTTTTTATCAGCTAATTTCCCAACTGTTAGTATAGTAAATAATAAAGAAAATTTAGGTTTTGCTGGAGGATACAATAAGGCTTTAAATCAAATTCATGCGGAATATTATGTTTTGCTCAATTCGGATGTGGAAGTGTGTGACAACTGGATAGCGCCAATTATTAATTTAATGGATTCCAATTCAGATATTGCTGCTTGCCAGCCAAAATTATTAGATTTCAATAACAGAGGTAAATTTGAATATGCAGGAGCTTCTGGTGGTTTTATTGATAATTTGGGCTATCCATTTTGCAGAGGGAGAATATTTGATGATTTAGAGGAAGACAATGGACAATACAATGATGCAGTGGAAGTGTTTTGGGCAACTGGAGCTTGTATTTTTGTAAGAGCAGACTACTTTTGGGAAGTTGGTGGTTTTGATGAAGAGTTTTTTGCCCACCAAGAGGAAATTGACCTTTGTTGGAGGTTGAAAAATAAAGGACACAAAATAATGGTAGAGCCAAGCTCAGTAATATATCATGTTGGAGGTGGTACGCTTGATGCTGGCTCACCTTTTAAAACACATCTTAATTTTAGGAATAACCTAAAAATGCTTTTTAAAAACTTACCTCTACCCTCTTTATTTGTGGTTATTCCTATACGCTTGCTTTTAGATGCAGTTGCTGCTATTACTTTTCTGAAACAAGAAAATGGTCTTTCCCACTTCTTTGCTATTGCAAAAGCGCACTTTGCTTTTTATTTTGCTATCCCAAAGCTGATGGCTAAGCGCCAAAAGATTAGCCAAAAGAATAATTTAGTAGGGAAAATGGAAAAATCTATTTTGGTAAAAAATAAACTACAAGGAATAAAGAATTTCTCGGATTTATAACTATTCAATAACAATTCGTTTTTCGACTGTTCCATCATCATAGATGTAAAAGAGTGGTTGGTTAGTTCCTTTTGTTTCTCTCCCAAAGATATCTATAGTTTTAAGAAGTGTTTTATTAATATTATTATGGTCTACTATTAATGTGTTATTGTCTTCTACAGTAAATTGTCCCATCATACCGTCTTCTTCATGCCCTA
>ERZ813253.79-NODE-79-length-36451-cov-10.944472_pt1 | contig 36451 bp, 37 predicted proteins | sample MGYA00520893_ERZ813253 | MGnify/ENA primary metagenome ERZ813253 (study PRJEB31669, sample SAMD00080414) | marine metagenome | biome: oceanic hadal pelagic zone biome; feature: marine hadalpelagic zone; material: sea water | place: Pacific Ocean:Izu-Bonin Trench...
TTGTAGGAGGAGGTGATACGGTGGCCGTTGTTGAGAAATACAATATAGCGGATTCAATCAGTTATATTTCAACAGGAGGAGGAGCTTTTTTGGAATTCGTTAAAAACCGGACCTTGCCATCAATTGAGGTTTTGAAGAACCGTAACAAAGTATAAATAATGGTAGAAACATAATACTAATGAATTTTTTAAAGCGTATTGCAAAGACAGCTGCCAAGATTGAGGCAAACGAATTACGCGCAGTGCTGCTGTCATTTTCATTTGTTTTTACAATCCTTGCTTCGTATTACATTCTCAGATCAATCAGAGACGGTTTGGCAAGTGATTGGGATGATGTTCAGTTGAGCACAATATGGACTTTTACTTTCTTCATAAGCTTTTTGGTAGTAGCACTTTATGGGTTTGCATGTTCAAAGATCCAATTTAGATACCTTGTGCCTGGTGTTTACATATTCTTTTCCCTCACTTTTTTCAGCCTTTATGTTTTAATCAACGTATTTCCAGAATTTAGACTTATAAATCAAATATTTTATGTCTGGGTCAGCGTTTTCAGTCTGTTGAACGTATCGGTTTTCTGGAGTTTCATGGCAGATATTTATTCTAAACAACAAGCAACTAGGTTATTTGGTTTTATTGCAGCTGGGAGCAGCTTAGGAGCAATATTTGGACCGACAATTTCATTATTATTGGCAACAAAAATAGGTTCATACAATTTGATACTTATCTCAGCTTCTTTGTTGATTATCCCTGTTTTTATTGCTTCAGTCCTTGAGAAAATTAAAACTTCAGACTTAGGTACTCAAGGACCAAATCAAGGCTACGATAAACCGTTGGGGGCAAATATTTTATCAGGATTTAAAGAGTTTGTTTTAAACCGGCTGCTTTTGGGTATTGGGATATTTATTGTCCTCTACACTGGTATTAGCACGTTTGTTTATTTTGAACTTAAGAATATTTTGGTTGATTACGACCAAGATTTACGCACTCAAATTTGGGCTGGAATGGATTTGGCTGTGAATGTCTTGGCAGTGGTAACGGCCATGTTTGGAACCAGTCGATTAGCAACTAGATTTGGGCTAACGGTGACACTCCCATTGGTTCCTGTAATTATTATCACAGGGTTATTCATCGTTGCTTTGTCACCAATGCTCTGGGTTGTTGTTGGCTTGCAGATCGTAAGAAGGGCTGGTGAATACTCGATTACAAAACCGGCAAGAGAAATGCTGTTCACAATAGTTGATAGAGAAAGTCGCTTCAAAGCTAAAAGTGTCATTGATGTGGTTGTTTATCGGGCAGGGGATATTTTTTGGGCCTGGGCATTCACAGGCTTAACTCAACTTTTAGGGATGAGCCTTGCAGCAATTGCCCTGATTGGTGCAGGTATAGCCTCTATTTGGTCCTTGTTGGCTGTCTACCTAGGCAAATACTTCGATAAACATCAGGTGATAGGAGCAGCAACTAAAATGAATAATGACGAATTAGCTGGTTAATTTCTTTAAATCACCGATTACTTGTTCGGTGTGAGTATCCGGATCTACTTTTTTGTAATGCTTGACAATTTTCCCTTCTGGATTGATGAGAAACGATTGGCGTTTGGCAATAGTCATCATCATGAATTTACCTAAAACACCATATTCTGTTGCACATTCTTTGTTTAGATCTGCCAACAAGGGAAACGGAAGGCTGTATTTTTCACTGAATGCTTGATGTGATTCTACATTGTCTAAACTGACACCAAGTATTTGTGCATTGAGTTTTTCAAATTCAAAAATATTGTCTCTGAAACTGCATGCTTCTGTTGTGCAGCCAGGTGTACCGTCCTTTGGATAAAAATACAACACGACCCATTTTCCCTTATAATCATCAAGTGTGTGCCAGTTTCCATTTTGATCTTGCAAATTGAAATTTGGTGCCGTTTGGCCAGTATTTATTTCGGCACTTGATATCCCAGTAATCAAAAAGAAGCACAGAGTAGAAGCAATTAAGATAATATTTTTCTTACTCATTAAGTTCTCCCTAATAAAACATTTAAAATAATATTACACTACAAAACAAGATGCTTACAGGTAAGATCCTAGATTATGAAAAAGAAAGCACGGCATGAAAAGATTGGTTTAGTCTTACCAGGAGGAGGGGCGAGAGGAGCGTACCAAGCTGGTGTATTAAAAGCCTTTTTAGAAATATCACAAAAAAGGTCTCAATGCCCGTTTAAAATTATCAGTGGTACATCGTCTGGAGCAATTAATGCGGCATTTCTGGCTGCAGAATCACATATTTTTCATCGCAGTGTTTCTCGTTTGGTTGATTTATGGAGTAATTTCTCTTCAAATAAGGTCTACAAAACTGATCCCATAACAATGCTTAAAAGCAGCCTTCACTGGTTTTTGACCATTATTTCTGGGGGGATTTTAATCTCTAATCCTAAATCCTTGCTTGACAATCAGCCTTTGAGAAAACTTTTAGAAGAGCATATACGATTTTCAAATATTGAAGTGAATCTAAATCAATCTAATTTTGAATCTTTAGCAATTACATCAGCCAGTTACAAATCTAGAAAATCCTGTACTTTTTTCCAATCCAGCAGTATCAGTGATAATTGGCAACGCTTTCTTCGAGAGGGTAGAACAACCACGATTAATGTGGATCATTTGATGGCGAGTGTAGCTCTCCCATTAATTTTTCCAGCTGTACAAATTGATAAAGAATATTTTGGCGACGGTGCAATGAGGCAAGCCACTCCACTGTCTCCAGCAATTAGACTAGGTGCTGAAAAGATATTAATTATTAGTACCCATGAGACTGGTGAAAGACCGGCTATTTCTGATTATCTCGCGCAGTACCCTTCTTTTGAAAAGATTACAGGATATATGCTTGGCGCATTATTTCTGGATGGGCTCTATTCAGATATCGAAAGATTAGACAGGATTAATCAAATTATAATAAATGCAAAAAATGCTGAGATAAAAACTAATAAGAAATTGATGAAACATATAGACTATCTGGTCATAGCTCCTTCAGAAGACCCGAATGAAATAGCTCAAAAATATTACCATCATATACCCCTTTCAATTAGGTTGTTATTGCAAGGACTAGGCTTGCTCGAGGACCGTAAGTCAGAATTACTTAGTTTTCTACTTTTTGAATCAGTCTATACAAAAGAGCTTATCGATTTGGGGTATCGAGATGGAATCAAGAAAAAAGAAGAGATAATCGATTTTATGGGCCAATAGACTTTATGTTTATCCCAAGAGAAACAAAGTGGCCAGACCTAGGAAGGTTATAAAACCAAGCACGTCAGTCAAAGTTATCATCAACACTCCGCCAGCCAAAGCAGGGTCAATTCCCATCTTTTTTAAAAGGAATGGAATGGCAACACCAGCGATAGCAGAGGCAAAAATATTAAGTAACATTGCTGCCCCAACAATGATTCCAATTTTCCAATAATTTTGGAAATCTGCGTCTAAAAATAATACGACTGTTAAAACTGAAACCACAATCGACCAAATAAAACCATTAAGTAATGCAACTGAACCCTCTTTAACAAGCAGCTTTCGGGCATTTGATCGTTGAATTTTTCCCATGGCGATGCCTCTAATAACCAGAATTAAGGTTTGATTGCCCGCTACTCCACCCATACTTGCAACAATAGGCATCAGCACCGCTAGAATAACGATTTGCTGAAGAATTTCTTGGAACAACCCAATAGCACCGGCGACAACAAATGCTGTAATTAAGTTCATACCAAGCCACACGGCTCTCCTTTTTGTGCTCAAAATGACGGGAGCAAATATATCATCCTCATCATCAAGTCCCGCCATATTAAATATTTCACTGTTAACCTGATCCTGGATCACGTCGACTACATCATCGACGGTAATTTGTCCTAAAAGTCTGTTTTTCTCATCAATAACTGGTATTGATATCAAATCCAGATTCTGAAAATCCATAGCAACTTGCTTTACATCTACATCTGCAAGCATTGCTTTGACTGATTCATCCATGATGGTTTCAATTGGTTTATTTTTATCTTCTAAAAATAAATCAACAAGTTTTAAGGCACCAAGATATTCATCATTTCTGTTAACTATATAAATGTAATTAGTGTGTTCAGGAAGTTTGTTTAGTCTTTTGAGATATCGCATTAAAACCTCGATTGTGATTCCTCTTCGGACGGAGATGATTCTAGGGTTAGTCAACCCTCCTGCGGTGTCTTCATCGTATGACATCACCGACTCCAGTCTTATTTGATCTTGTCGATCAAGAGCAGTGATAACTTGTTCGGTAACTGTTTCTGGCAAATCAACCAAGAGGTCTGCTAAATCATCTAACTCCATGTCTTGTGTTGCAGCAATCAGTTCTGTTGCATCCATTTCCCCAATCAGATTTTGTCTGACATCTTCCACCAATTCTTTGAGGACATCACCCTCATCATCTTGGTCAACCAATTGCCAAATGATCTTTCTTTTTCCGGGAGTTAGTGATTCTAGAAGTCTTGCAATTTCAGAGGGATGGAGAGAAGTCAAAGTTTGTTGGATGCTTGTGATCTGGTCTCTTTCAAGATCACTGATTAGTTTGCCTAATTTTTTTTCTGAATGCTGCATCATTTAATCGAATTCTCAAAGAATTAAGGGTGTTTATCAAATTTCAAAATTCATCCTAAGCTAATTTAGCATTGATTTACATTCTAAATTCTTCTCCTAAGTAAACTTTTTTAACATCTTTATTATCCAATAGTTGCTCAGGCGTTCCAGAAGCAATCACAAGCCCTTCATTAATCACATATCCTTTTGTGCATATTCCTAAAGTTTCTCGAACATTGTGATCGGTGATTAATACACCAATGTCCTGCTGAGCTAAATCTTTGATAATTCTTTGAATATCTAAAACAGAAATTGGATCGACACCAGCAAATGGCTCATCCAATAAAATGAATTTTGGTCGTGTTGCTAAGGTTCTGGCTATTTCAACTCTTCTTCTCTCACCACCAGATAAACTTATTCCAAGAGTGTTTCTAAGATCATTAATATTCATTTGATTTAGAAGTCTTTCCAGTATTTCTTCCATTCCTGCTGTTTTTAAATCTGGTTGTATCTGGAGCACTGCAAGAATGTTCTGCTCAACGGTAAGTTTTCTGAAAATGGATGCTTCCTGTGGTAAGTACCCTAATCCTAATTTTGCCCTTTGATGCATTGGCAAATTGGTTAAATTATTATCATCTATCAAAATTCGGCCTCTTTGACAGGATGCTAAACCCACAATCATGTAAAAAGCCGTTGTTTTTCCAGCACCATTAGGCCCAAGCAAGCCTACAATTTCTCCACTTTTAACATTGATGCTAAGACTCTTGACAACTTGCCTTGAGTTGTATTGCTTCGCTAAATCTTCTGCTATTAAAATACTCAAACTATAATTTCCAGATTAGTTAATAGAGGTTGAATCAATAATTAGCTTCACGGGTGACCCATTTTCTGAGTCGGCAATAATGTTTCTTTTCACTAGATTGTAAGTTATTAGATTGCCGGAAATCTCATTACTTCCATTGTTAACCCACGCATTGGTTTCCATTCTTAAAATATTTGCGGTGTGATCGTATTCAAAAACTTCAGCAGTGCCAGAAGCAATCAGTTCTCTTTTTTTATCAAACTGTTGAAAAGATGAGAGTTCACCGATGAATTTTGCATTTTTTAGTTGATTTTCCTCAAATTCCAGTATTGCTTTATCGCATTTTATGGTCATAATTTCAGAAATAATTTCGACATTACCTGAAAAAGTGAAGATAATTTTTCCACTGTTTAAATCTGTGATGTTAGCACTGTCTGAATTGATGTATAAATTGTTCTTTTTAAGTGAGATATCCTCAAAGTTTAGGTCCTGATTTTCAGTAGGATAAGAGTCTTCGATTGAGATGGTATTTATTTGTGTATCCACATTATCGATTGTTGAAGCCTGACTGTGAAAACCTCCCACCAGCATCAATATAAAACAAAGTAGGAATTTAAATTGGGAGCGATTACGGATGGATACTTGCATTTATATTTGAGTTGAACTTCAGCCTATTGTCCTTTAATTGTGCCGTCAATCCTTTGGCTTCAATTTTATTGTTATCGAATTCTATGAGCACATCTCTATTGGTTGCAATTGTGTATGTATTAGGGTTAATTTCGAGGTAATTAGTTGAAATGGTTGTTCCACTATTTTCATTGGATAGGCTTTGTACAATAACATTTTCGGAAAGTGCTAACACATTTGAATTTGCTAAAAGTTGTCCTTTGTCAGCTGTAATTCTCCAATCAATGTTTTGATTACTTTCATAATCTATTAGCACTCGATCTAAATAAATTTGCCCATCTGTGTTATTAGCTTGAGCTTTTTCTGCAACAATTGTGTATAAAAAATTACCTTCAGTATTTGTGCCATATAATTTTGCATTCTTGATCATGTATTCAACTCTAGTGGGGCTAAATTGTTCTAAATTATCATTGGATTTAGTACTAAAAAAATACATAAAACTGCTTCCAGCAGCTAAAATTACCAACAACACTATTTTTGCAATATTTTTAGTCATCAATTACTCTTTGATTCGAATATTCTATTAAGTCGCATACTTCTCTCACTGCTCCTTGGCCACCGGCCTTTTGTGTGATGTAATGGGCTTTGTTTTTGACCATTTTGTGAGCATTACTAACAGCTACAAATAGGCCAACATTTTCTATTACATCTAGATCAGGAATATCATCACCAACAAACAAAATTTGGTGGGATGCTATAGATTCTTCTTGGAGAATCAAATTAATTACTGCCAATTTGTTTGACTGTCCTACCCAAAATCTAGAGATATTCAGTTCCTCCAGTCTGTGTAACAAAGCCCTTGATGATCTGCCTGAAATGACCACAGTTTCAATCCCAAATTTTTCTCTGATTGAAACTATCCCATAACCATCATGAACATAAAATTTCTTAGACTCATTGCCATTGGAATCAATATAAATGGATCCATCAGTTAAAACTCCATCAACGTCCAGAGCCAATAGTTTTATATGTTTTGCCTGTGCCATTACATCTTCAGGAAAAGAGTTTAAAACTTTCACTTACATCACTCCAGCTCGAAAAAGATCGTGAATATTAAGTGCTCCAACGATTTTATTCTCTTCGACAACCGCCAATGAGGTAATTTTATTATCTTGAATTATTTCAACAGCTTTAACAGCAAGAAAGTCTGGTGATACAGTAATGCAGTTTTGAGTCATTACTTCTCTCATCAGTGTGGTTTGAATATCTACATTTGCCTCAAGTGTTCTCCTTAAATCACCGTCTGTAAAAATACCAACCAATTCCCCTGTTTCATTGATTACGGCAGTCATACCCAACGCTTTTTCTGACATTTCTATGAGGCCTTGTGCTAATTTTTGGTCTTGAAAAACAATCGGAATTTGTTTGTCTGTATGCATGATGTCTTTAACAAGAAGCAGTAATTTTTTGCCAATTGAGCCACCTGGATGAGATTTCGCAAAATCTTCAACTGAGAAGCCTCTCTTTTCTAGAAGTGCCACCGCAATTGCATCTCCCATCGCTAATGCTGCTGTAGTACTTGCTGTCGGAGATAAATTCATAGGGCAAGCCTCCTCTTCAACTCCAACATCAATGTGCACATCAGAGGCTGTCGCAATTTTAGAATTGTTATCACCAGTCATAGCAATAATTTTAATACCCATGTTTTTAAGCATTGGAAGTAAACTAACTATTTCTTCTGTTTTCCCAGAATTTGATAAAGCCACTACAACATCACTTCTTGATATCATCCCTAAGTCCCCATGACTTGCTTCTCCGGGATGGACGAAAAATGAAGGCGTACCGGTACTTGCTAAGGTTGCAGCCAGCTTATCTGCAATATGTCCAGATTTCCCCATACCCATAACTATGATTTTTCCGCTGCAATCCAAGCACAGTTGACATGCAATATCAAAGTTATTATCTAATTGGTCTTTGAGTCTTGCTATTGCAGCAGATTCAATAGTCAGAACCCTTTTTCCGATGCTTGTAAAATCAAATTTTTCTTGTTTTTCTTTCAATTCAGGCTTTTAGTTTATAAAACTTAAATGGTTGGCTAGAAACATCATTCTCCACTAGAACAACTTAGTCAATCAATCGCATTTATCCATCATTGATTTTTTCCACTTATAAACAGTTTATCGTAAAATACAATTAAGGAAATACAATGAACTCAGATGACATTAAGATTTTGATTGAAACTTCGATTAAAGACGCAGTAGCCATTGTAAGCAGTGATGATAATGTTCACTTCGAAGCAGTAGTTATTTCTCCAGCATTTCGTGAAAAATCTTTAATTCAGAGGCACCAAATGGTTTATGGTAGTTTGGGAGGAAAAATGCAATCTGAAATTCATGCATTGTCTCTTACAACACTGACTCCCAAGGAAAATTTAGCATAAATTCTAACCAGAAAACGATGGATTGAAGTCGTTGAAAAAATTAAAAATTCAAGGCGGTCATTCTCTTAGAGGTGAAATTCACATTTCTGGGTCAAAAAATGCAGCACTATCTATAATTGCTGCGTCAATAATGACTGAGGAAAGGATTGTTCTCGAAAATATTCCACATCTCGAGGATGTTACAACCATGATCAGATTGATAGCCGGCATGGGCGTTTCAGTAACACTAGCAGACGACAACAAATTAATTCTAGATTCGAGCAAAATAAGAAATTTTCTAGCTCCTTATGATTTGGTTAAAACCATGCGTGCTTCAATACTCGTTTTAGGCCCTTTGATCGCAAGATTTGGTGAAGCCTCTGTTTCTTTGCCTGGTGGGTGTGCTATTGGAGCTAGGCCGGTAAATCTACATCTTGATGGGTTAAAGGCAATGGGGGCAGATATAGAAATTAATGAGGGCTACATATGTGCCAAAGCCAAAAAACTTAAAGGTGCACATTTTTCTTTTAGCCCTGTTTCTGTTACCGGAACAGCTAATCTTATGATGGCTGGTGTTTTGGCTGAAGGACAAACAATTCTAGAGAACGCAGCAACCGAACCTGAAGTGATTAATCTGGGGGACTTTCTTCTAAAAATGGGGGCTAAAATAAAGGGGTTGGGTACTAGAAAAATAACGATTGATGGAGTCAACAAGCTCTCTAGTACCGAGCACAAGATTATCCCAGATCGTATTGAGACAGGCACTTTTTTGGTTGCAGCTGCAATTACAAAAGGCAGTGTGTTGCTGAAAAAAACTCAGCCAGAACATTTACAATCGGTTTTAGATTTATTGCGTCAAACTGGGGCTGTGATTTTTTATGAAGAAGACACAATTGAACTTACTATGAATCTAACGAACATCAAACCAGCTGATTTTACGACGCAACCATATCCAGGAATTCCAACTGATATGCAAGCGCAATTAATGGTTTTGAATGCCATAGCACCAGGCAATTCCATCGTGGTTGAAACAATTTTTGAAAATCGATTCATGCATGTGCTAGAACTCCAAAGAATGGGTGCTGATATAAGTCTCAGCGGGAATACTGCATACATAACGGGTGTTAAAAGATTGCAATCGGCTCCAGTTATGGCAACAGATTTAAGGGCCTCGGCGGCTTTGGTTTTAGCAGGGTTGGTTGCAGACGGAGAAACTCATATAGATAGGATTTACCACATCGACCGCGGTTATGAATGCATTGAAAGAAAATTGTCACTTCTGGGAGCAAAAGTTGCCCGAATAGAAACTTGATTTCTAATGAATTGGTGTATAATCGCCACGACAATTCAGATGATGCTTGATTTGGGGAAATCAATTGGATCAGAAAAATAAGGGAACAATGACTAATTTAAATCGTCGTCGATTTTTATCAATTGCAACAACTCTGACAGGTGGAATAGGCATTTTGTTTTCTGCAATACCCTTCATATCTTCCTTTCAACCCAGTAAGAAGGCAAAGGCACTTGCAGTCGCTGTTAAAGTTAATCTCAGCAAATTGGAACCTGGTTCTATTATCAAGGTGATTTGGAGAGGTCAGCCAGTATGGATCTTACACCGTTCAAAGGAAATGATTGAAAATCTGCAAGATAGTAAAGTGGATCTTCGTGACCCAAACTCAGAATTATCGGTACAACCAGTTTTTGCAAAAAATGCTACTCGATCCCTAAAACCTCACTACTTGATTGTTGAAGGGATTTGTACACATTTAGGTTGCGCCCCAATAGAAAAATTTGCTTTGGCCACTGCTGACATGGGTCCAGATTGGCAGGGAGGCTTTTATTGTCCATGCCATGGATCAAAATTTGATTTGTCTGGTCGCGTTTATAATGGGGTGCCCGCACCGGCTAATTTGAGAATACCACCACACCGTTATGAAGACGAGAATACAGTCATCATTGGCGAGAATGAGGATGCAGAAAATGTCTAACGGTCAGAATCAAGATCAGAGTATGTTTTCGAATACCATACTGAAATGGATTGATGATAGATTTCCTTTGTCCTCTTTGATTAGAGAACACGCAACTGAGTATTACGCATCAAAGAATTTCAATATTTGGTATATCTTTGGTGTTTTATCTTTGGTCGTTTTGGTAATTCAATTGGTGACAGGGATATTCTTAACCATGAGTTACAAGCCTTCAGCAAAGGAGGCATTTGATTCAGTCGAATACATTATGCGCTCGGTTGAATGGGGTTGGCTCATTCGATATATGCATTCAACCGGCTCTTCGTTTTTCTTCATCGTTGTTTATTTACATATGTTTAGAGCCATGCTCTATGGCTCTTATAAAAAGCCAAGAGAATTAGTCTGGATTGTCGGAATGTTGATTTATTTTTGTCTTATAGCCGAAGCATTTTTTGGATATCTTCTGCCGTGGGGAAATATGTCTTATTGGGCCGCTCAGGTTATTGTCAACTTGTTCAGTGCCATACCGTTCATCGGGGAAACATTAACTGAGTGGATCCGAGGGGACTATTACATTTCTGATATCACATTGAATCGATTCTTTGCTTTTCATGTGATCGCGGTACCCCTTGCTATCATTGCTTTGGTTTTTGCCCATATACTCGCGTTACACCATGTTGGTTCAAACAATCCCGATGGGATAGAAATTAAGAATTATAAAGATGAGCAAGGCAAACCTATTGATGGTGTTGCATTTCATCCTTATCACACCAGCAAAGATTTAGTCTGGATTACTGTATTTTTGATTCTATTTTTTGCAGCAGTCTTTTTTGCACCTGAAATGGGTGGGTTTTTCTTAGAGGTCGATAATTTTGAGCCAGCCAACCCGTTGCAAACACCAGAACACATTGTTCCTCCGTGGTATCTAACTCCTTACTATGCAATCTTGAGGGCTATACCAAACAAATTATTGGGCGTAATTTTTATGGCATCTTCAGTTTTATTTTTTGTATTTTTACCTTGGCTAGACAAATGCAAAGTGAAATCTATTCGTTACAGAGGATGGCAATACAAATTGGCACTAAGTTGTTTTGCTGTTAGCTTTGTGGTTTTAGGCTATTTAGGGATGCAGCCAGCTACAGGTATTTATGTGGTTTTGGCAAGGCTTTTTACAATAGTCTATTTCCTCTTTTTCTTGATGATGCCGTTTTACACACGTTTTGAGAAAACAAAACCGGTTCCTGAGAGAGTGGTGTACAAAAAATGAAGTTGTTCAAAACAATAACTGTCAGTTGTTTTCTTTTGCTCATTTTATATGCAGACTTAACGAAAGCATCAGAAGGAAATACAGGGGATAATTTTTTAGTGGCAAATAATGATGTTTCGGATGTAAATTCGTTGCAAAGAGGGGCAGGTAATTTCTTTAATTACTGTGCAGGTTGCCATTCACTTAAATTCATAAGGTACAATCAAATCGCCGAGGATTTGGACCTTAACAAAAGTCAGTTGGTGGAGAATTTAATTTTTACCCAAGCAAAACCAGAAGATGCCGTCATCGCTAATATGTTGCCTTCAGATGGCAGTCGTTGGTTTGGCAAATCACCGCCAGATTTATCACTCATAACGCGAAGCAGGGGAACAGACCAAGTTTATAATTTTCTCAGAACGTTTTACAAAGATTCTAATTCCCCCACTGGAGCAGATAACCGAGCTCTTCCAGGGACAAGCATGCCTAATGTTCTGTGGTTAGTTCAAGAGCAATTGAATGAGAAAGAATTTGATCAATTTACTTTGGATATTGTAAATTTTCTTGATTATGTCAGTGAACCAATCCAATCTGAAAGAAAGCGAATAGGTATTTGGGTTATATTATTTTTATTAGTTTTTCTTGTTTTTAGTTATGGCCTTTATAAGGATATTTGGAAAGAAGTTCACTGAGGGCTAAATATTACTAAGCTAATTCTTTTTTAGGTTAAGGGGAGTTTTATATATGACTAGTGTTGCTAACAGACGTTCAATGACGGAACTGTATTCTGGTAATACATGTATACGTTCACATCAAGTTCGCTTTGTCCTTGCTGAAAAAGGCATTTTGACAGAGATCAATAATGTTGATGGTTCAGTTGTTCCAGAGGATCTCATGGCTCTGAATCCTTATGTCAGCTTGCCTACTTTAATAGATAGAGAGTTGATTCTTTACGACTCTAGGGTAATAGTTGAATATCTTGATGAAAGATACCCTCATCCACCATTAATGCCTGTTAGTCCAGTAGAAAGGGCAAAATTGCGACTCGGGCTGGCAACTATTGAGAGAGATTTTGTAGAACCTGCAGTGGCACTTGACCTTGTTCTTGGAACGAGGGTTGAAAATGCCCATAGAAAAAAATTAAAATCGCTCTTAACATCTTCCGCAGATCTTTTTGGTATTAAACCATTCTTTTTAAGTGATGTTTTTACAATAGTTGATTGTGTCATAGCACCGATATTATGGCGACTTGAATTATTTGGAATTGAGTTATCTGGCAATCAAAAATCCATCTACAGCTATAGGGAAAGAGTATTCTCTAGGGTAGCGTTCAAGGAGAGCATGACTGAGGATGAGGAGGAAATGCAGCCAGACTAAATTTTAGAGGTTTTGGCCGGAGGATCAAAATGGGAGAGTTATATGTAGTCTCTACACCTATTGGTAATCTAAAAGATATAACTTTTAGGGCAATTGACACCCTTAAAGAAGTTGACCTGATTTTTTCTGAAGACACAAGGATTACAAAGAAGTTACTGAATCACTTTGGTATTAAAAGAAGAATTCAGTCACTGAATGAACATAATGAGATAAAAAAAACTCCCAAGATTCTCCAACAATTATCACAAGGGAAAAGCGTGGCATTAGTATCCGATGCTGGAACACCCTTAATTAGTGATCCAGGATACTGCTTGGTTAAACAAGCAAGGGAAAAGTTTTTTAATGTTGTTCCTATCCCTGGATGCTGTGCTGCAATCGCTGCCTTGTCTGTTTCAGGAATTGCAACTGACAAATTTTATTTTCATGGATTCCTGCCTTCCTCTGAAGCAGCACAACTCAAAGAATTGGACATACTGGCTCAAAGAAAAGAAACTTTAATTTTTTACGAATCGGTACACCGTTTACAATCAACTATAGGCCACATGATTAAGATTTTTGATGGAGATCGTAAAGCTGTTGTTTGTAAAGAAATTACCAAACTACACGAAAATTATTTTGGAGAAAATCTCACTGAAATTGATGAGTTTATAAAAAATAATCCAAAAAAAATTAGAGGTGAATTTACCATTGTCATAGATGGAAGTAAGCAAAAGCAGGCAATAATAGATCGGAAAAAGATGGACAAAATTCTCCTAGAACTACTACCGGAAATGCCAATTAAGAAAGCAGTAAAAATCTGTGTGATGGTTAGTGGCCTTAGTAGGAATGAAACATATAAACGTGCTGTAATATTAAAGTCGCTTTAAACTTGAATTTTTATGCACTGTATTGAATAATCGCTTTTGGAGTTAACCAGGCAATCGCCTAATTCTTTGATTTAGGAGGAAAGTCCGGGCTCTAACGGGGACGATGCCAGGTAATACCTGGAAGGCGCGAGCCTATGGAAAGTGCAACAGAAAATATACCGCTTCTTAATGAGGTAAGGGTGAAAAGGTGTGGTAAGAGCGCACCGCATAAATGGTAACATTTATGGCAATGCAAACCCCATCGAGAGCAAGACCAAATAGAGGAGCTATGATTTCCCGTGATCGCTCCAGGGTGGGTTGCTAGAGGTGTCTGGTGACAGATATCCAAGATGAATGATTGCCCAAGACAGAACCCGGCTTATCGGTTAACTCCTTCCTTTTTTAGTCATCAATTGATTTATCCATTTTTTTATTGACAACCGTTACCAATGACCTATAGTGTCATAAAGTGGTAAAAAGTGGGATAAATGCCGTGATCCTGTTGTTAAATATGATGTTTCGTGGTTTAAATAAAATTAATTTAGATGCAAAGGGAAGAATTGCTATTCCTGTTCGTTATAAGGACAGTCTTAGTGATTTGTCCAGCAATTTATTGATCTGCACAATTGATCAAGATCATTGCTTGTTGTTGTATCCGTTAAAATTTTGGAAAAGTATTGAGAAAAAAATTATGGAATTACCCACTCTGCATTCCGCCTCAAGGAGGTTGCAGAGATTAATGGTTGGACACGCTGCTGAGATAGAAATGGATAGTAGTGGAAGGATTTTAATTCCAAAAGAGTTGAGAGAATTTGCAAAATTAACGAAACAGGTCATGTTGGTTGGACAAGGCAATAAATTTGAAATATGGAATTATGATGATTGGAACATTGGAAGGGAAAGGTGGTTGTCTTCCAAAGAGACGGATTTGTCAGATCTGCCCTCAGAGCTTGGGGCTTTATCTCTATAGGAATGAATGGAGTTGTGATGCCTGAATTCGCTTTTCCCCTGATGGATACTGTTAACCAGGAGGCTAGTATCAAGGTTATTGGTATTGGTGGTGGTGGGGGCAATGCTGTTTCCCATATGGTTACAAAAGGAATTCAGGGCGTTGAATTTATATGTGCCAACACTGACACTCAGGATTTAAGAATGACAAAGGCAGAAACCCAGTTACAAATTGGGATTAATGAAACTCAAGGTTTGGGTTCTGGAAGTAAGCCAGAGATTGGTAGAGCTTCAGCTGAAGAGGATAGAGAGAGAATCGCATCGGTTATTAACGGGGCAAACATGCTATTCATTGCAGCCGGTCTTGGTGGAGGGACGGGCACAGGTGCGAGCCCTGTAGTGGCAGAAATTGCCCAAGAAAAGGGCATTCTAACTGTAGCTGTGGTTAACACTCCTTTTACTTGGGAAGGAGAAAAAAGAAGGGAAAATGCAGAAAGAGGGATTGATGATCTCGAAAGATTTGTTGATTCACTGATCATTGTCCCCAACGATAAACTTCAAACTTTGGGTAATAGAGCAACAGTTATTGGTGGTTTCGCAGCGGCCAATGACGTTCTTTCAAATTCTGTACAAGGCATTGCTGAATTGATAACCATACCTGGCCATGTAAACCTTGACTTTGCTGATGTCAAAACCGTGATGGCAGAAACTGGCAGAGGCATTATCGGAATGGGTACTGCTTCCGGCCAAGATCGAGGAAGAGAAGCAATTGAAGCTGCTATTCAAAGCCCTTTGTTGGAGGATTTTAAACTTGAGGGAGCAAAGGGAATATTAATTAATGTTACCGCAGGCGCCGACCTTACGGGTGATGAGTTCGAGGAAATTGGCGAAATCGTCACTGGATACGCATCTGAAGACGCTGAAATTATTACGGGCTTTGTTGTTGATGACTCCCTACAGGATTCGATCCGTGTCACGGTTGTGCTTACCGGTCTTGATCAAAGGCTAGATAATCAATCTGATGGTGGGAACAATTTTATTGAGCCATTCCCAGAATTGGATAAACCAATAACCTCTCGTAACAAGGATTTATTTGAAGATCTTCCTGTTGAGGGAGATGATCAAATTAATTTTTTGGATGTGCCATCCTTTTTAAAGCGTAACAGGGGCTAACATTTCATTAATCTGGACATGGTTCCAATAGAATCAGTCAACAGATGATAAAAAATATACACCAACCTGTGATGTCAACTGAAGTTGTAAACCATCTGGTTGTAGCTCGTTCAGGTATTTACCTTGATGCCACCTGTGGCTTTGGTGGGCACACGGAAGTGATTCTAAAAAAACTCAACTCTGACGGAAAACTTATTGCAATGGACCAAGACCAAGATGCGATAAACTTTGTTGAAGGTAAATTTACCGACCAAAGCAGGTTAAAAATAATCAAAGGAAGATTTGGAAATCTTAAAGAACTTTTAGAATCAAATGATTTAAATTTTAAATTTAGTGGAATCCTTGCAGACTTAGGTATTTCTTCATTTCAGCTCGATAATGCTCACCGAGGATTTAGTTTTCAGAGTAAAGGGCCGTTGGATATGAGAATGGATCAGAAAACAGGTGTAACTGCACAGGTTTGGATTAATAATGCAAGTGAGGATGAAATTTCTAAAGTTCTTTGGCAATTTGGTGAAGAAAAATACTCAAGAAAAATTGCTAGAGCCATTATTTTTAACAGAATGCGTGATCAAATAAAAACCACTCAGCAGTTGACGGAGATCATCGTAGATGTCAAAAAGAACTCAAGGTCAAAACGCAAGCAGCACCATGCTACAAAAACATTTCAAGCAATCAGAATTTACATCAACCAGGAAATAGATCAGTTGGAAATGTTTCTGAATGATAGTCTTGATATTCTGAAAATCGGTGGCAGATTATGTGTTATTAGTTTTCATTCATTGGAAGATCGGATGGTTAAACGTTTTTTCCGAAATCATTCAAGACTTGACCCAAATTTATCAAAATTACCTAACTTAAGGCCTGAACATTTAACCGATTGTAAAATTGTTGCTAGGCGAATCAAACCGTCTGAGAAGGAAATCAATTCCAACCCTCGTGCTAGAAGCGCAGTTTTAAGGGTGGTGGAAAAAGTTAAATGAAACAATCCAATAAATGGTATAGAAGGGCATTCTTTTTATTTCTTTTGGTATGTCTATCTGGGTTAGGCGAAGTGTATTTGGAACATCAAAAAAGAATATTGTTTATAGAGTATCAGGGCTTAATCAAAGAACGAGATGCTCTGAAAACGGAGTGGAAAAGAATCCAAGTGGAATTATCTGAACTTTCATCAGGATCACGCTTAGAGAAGAAAATTGCCAAATTTAAAGTAAACATGAGTATTCCCGACCCCAGTGAAATCAATATTATTGATTTGAATGACAGCTCCAAGTAAAAAAACCAATAGCCATTTATTTAGAAACCGTTTCTTGATTGTTTTGTTGTTTATTTTAGGAGCAACAATTGTCCTGGTTTTTAGGTCTTTCCAACTTCAATATCTTGAAAGAGATTTTTTAAATCAACAAGCAGATGCTCGACACATCCGAACAGAGAAAATGGCTTCTAACAGGGGATCAATTTATGATCGAAGAGGTACCCCATTGGCGGTAAGTACCCCTGTTGATAGTGTGGTTATCAATCCAAAGCAATTTCTATCCTCAACTGGAAATAGGGGAAAGATTATCTTAATTACCAATATTTTGGAGATGGAGACGAAAGAGGTTTCGCGAAGGATTGAAGACAGATCAAGCAAGAGCTTTATGTATTTGAAGCGCCATATCAGTCCCAGCCAAAGCATCAAAATCAAGCAACTAGGGAAAATCACCGGCCTTTGGTTAGAAAAAGAGTACAAACGTTTTTATCCAGCAGGAGAGGTAACTGGCCACCTTGTGGGGTTTACCAATATTGATGACCAAGGCCAGGAAGGGTTGGAGTATATGCTTGAAGAATTTCTCCTTGGAGAAGATGGATCGAAATTAGTTTTAAGAGATGCAGACAATAATATTTTTTCTGATATTAAATTACTTAAAACGGCGGTAGATGGTGAGGATTATTATTCAAGTATTGATCTCAGAATACAATATCTTGCTCACCGAGCATTGAAGGCTGAGGTGAGAAAATTTAAAGCCAAAGCTGCTTCCGCAATTGTTCTAGATATATCCACAGGTGAGGTGCTAGCAATGGTAAATCAACCATCTGCAGATCCAAATAATCGAAGTCTGAGGAAGGCTGAGCTGCTCAAAAATAGAGCAGTTACCAATGTTTATGAACCGGGCTCAACTTTCAAGCCATTAACTGTGGCTGCTGCTTTGGAAAGTGGTAATTTTAAACCTGAATCAACAATTGATACAACGCCTTTTTATATTGGAAAAAAGTTGATCGGAAGTGATGATCGTTGTCGGAGTAAATTGGTAGATTTGGAAACGATACTTGTTAAGTCATGCAACGCAGGCGCTGCAAACATTTCTTTAAAAATCAACCAAGAAATATTTTGCGACACTCTGAAAAAATTAGGCATTGGCGAGATCACGGCTTCTGGGTTTCCAGGAGAGGCAAGAGGAGAACTGGGCTGCTCTGGGAATTGGAGAGACCTTAAAAAGGTTTCTGTGTCCTATGGTTATAACGTTTCAGTGACACCTTTACAGTTGGCTAAAGCATACGCTGCAATTGCCAATGGAGGTATTGTGAATCAAATTAGCATTGAGAAAATAAAGGAGAAGCCAAACGGGGAACGGGCTCTATCAGAGGACACTACAGCTAATTTATTGCTTATGCTTGAAACTGTCGTCGAGCAGTCTGTGATCAGAGCCAGAGTGAAAGGTTATCGTGTTGGAGGAAAGACAGGCACTGCAGAAATATTTTCAGATGATTATTCTGGAAATGTTCACAATGCATTTTTTGTCGGTATAGCGCCGATTAGCAATCCGAGAATTGTGACTGTGGTAGTTGTGAATGAACCTCGAGGCAAGGAATATTTTGGGGGCCAAGTTGCAGCCCCAATTTTCTCTTTGATCGTTTCAGGTGCGCTCAGAATTATGGGGATACCACCGGATGAGAATACAAAATCTTGAGTTGTAAATATTCGAGATATTGAAGTAGTAAAAAAATTTGAAATTAGTTTAATCTAAGTATTGGTTAATAAATCGGAATAAAAATTGTTTCTATTCTTTGCAGATCAGCTTACCGAGTTCTACTCAGCGTTTAACGCCTTAACTTATATCACTACCAGAGGAATATTGAGTGCACTTACAGCTCTAGTAGTTTCTTTTATTATTGGCCCTAAATTGATACAAAAACTGAGTCTCAATGATATTGGCGAATCGATAAGAAAAGATGGGCCTGAAACTCATTCAGTTAAACAGGGGACTCCGACAATGGGAGGATTACTCATCCTCTTCTCAATTACGATCAGCACACTCATTTGGGGGGATCTTACCAGCAGGTACATTGTCAATGTTTTGTTCTTAACAATCGCTTTTGGACTCATTGGGTTTGTTGATGATTATGTAAAATTGAAAGGGAATTCAGATGGTATAAGGCCAACGATAAAGCTCATGTCACAGTTTTTTGTAGCCTTTGTATCGGTAATTTTTTTATTTAGTTCGATTCAATCCCCGGTTGAAACAGAGTTGGTAATTCCTTATACAAATAATTTAACGCTTCAGATGGGGTGGCTCTTTCTACCGTTTTCAATTTTCGTTATTGTAGGATCAAGTAATGCTGTAAATTTAACAGATGGCTTGGATGGTTTGGCCATAATGCCCACTGTTATGATTGCAAGTGCTCTTGGTATTTTTGCCTACGTGGCTGGAAATATTAATTTTTCGGACTACTTGGGTGTACCTTATATCAAAGATGCCGGAGAGGTATTTATCATTTGTGCTGCAATTGCCGGTTCTGGTTTGGGGTTTCTTTGGTTCAATACCTATCCAGCTCAAGTTTTTATGGGTGACGTGGGTGCTCTCTCGCTTGGTGCAGCACTAGGGCTTATTGCAGTAATAGTCAGGCAGGAACTGGTACTGGCTGTAATGGGTGGAGTTTTCATCTTAGAGACAGTTTCAGTCGTTCTGCAAGTTGGTTCTTTCAAGTTAACAGGTAGAAGAATGTTTAATATGGCTCCTATCCATCATCATTTCGAATTGAAAGGCTGGGCTGAGCCCAAAGTTATTGTTCGTTTCTGGATTATCACAGTTATCCTCGTTTTAATTGGTTTAGCAAGTCTAAAAATCAGATGAAGTAATTCAAAAAGATCCGGGAACAAATTTAATCAATTGGGTGAGTAAAAAAAGAAACATTTTAATCCTGCAAAATATTGATAAATTGCTGTTGATTACAATTATCACTCTTTTGATGGGTGGTATGGTGATGTTGGCTTCAGCTTCTATGCCTTTAGCAGAGAGGTCATTTGGTGATCCTTTCGCTTATCTATATAAGCAATCTTCTGCTGTATTTTTGGGAATAATTTCTAGCCTGATATTTTTTTTAACACCAAGTCAATACTGGGAAAAACTTGGAATTTTAACTCCCATATTTGCAATCGGGTTATTAAGCCTAGTTTTTATTCCTGATTTAGGGGTAACTGTAAATGGAGCAACAAGATGGGTTAAATTGGGGCCTTTACCAAATATCCAAGTTGTAGATCCTGCAAGGCTTTTATTCTTTTTATACATTGCTGGTTATTGTGTAAGACAGCAGGAGCAGCTAAGAATGACTTTTGTGAGTTCTTTAAAGCCGATGATTTTCATTGTTCCCGCATGCCTACTTTTATTGCTGCAGCCAGATTTTGGATCCACCGTAGTTTTATTAATTGTGACAGCAGCACTTTTTTTTGTTGCAGGATTCAAATTTAGATATTTTACAGTACTAGTACTAGCCTTGGTTGGTATTCTTGGATTGCTAGCCTACATTGATCCTGAGAGGATGGAACGCATAACCTCGTTTATGAATCCTTGGGATGACCCGTTTAATTCAGGCTACCAGTTAACCCAGTCGTTGATTGCCATTGGGAGAGGACAGTGGTTTGGGGTTGGTCTTGGTGAGGGAGTACAGAAGTTATTTTATTTACCTGAAGCTCACACCGACTTTATTTTTGCCGTTATAGCTGAAGAATTAGGATTGATAGGTAGTTTATTGATTATTGGGTTGTATGCTGTATTAATTTGGAGAATTTTCTCCATTGCATTAAAAGCGATCAATAGGAAAAGGATCTTTCAAGGATACCTATCATTCGCAATAGCCATCTGGTTTACAACACAGGTTATTATAAATATAGGAGTCAATATGGGGCTCTTACCAACTAAAGGATTGACCTTGCCACTAATTAGTTACGGTAGAAGTAGTATGATCATAACCCTTATTACTTTGGCTATAGTCTTAAGAATAGGCTGTGAGAATCCAAGAACTAAAGTAAATAAAAAAATTGGTGGTTAAACAAAAGAGTTATTCAATTATCATTGCTGCCGGTGGAACCGGAGGCCACATTTTTCCTGCCTTAGCTATAGCTAATCATTTTAAGGCAAACGGCCATAAGGTTGTTATTGCAGGAACTGGTAATGAATTAGAAAGAAAGATATTCAGTCAAAGCGATATTGCGGTTGAATATTTTAAAGCTCGAAAAATAGAGCGCAAGGGTCTCCTGACTTTCTTTGATCCAGTCAATTATCAGAACATTTATCAAACAATATCTAAACCTGATGCCGAACTAATAAAGTTCTTAAAGGGTTTTGAACCTGATCTGGTGTTAGGTATGGGGGGTTATCCATCCTTAAGCATATGCAATGCTGTTGATAAATCTAAGAGGACTGTTGTAGTCATTCATGAGCAAAATGCAAAGGCAGGTCTTGCAAATCGATATCTTGCGTGGACAGCTGCATGCGCTGTTATAGAGGGATTGCCAGGGAGCATCGGTGGAATAACAAAATTTTTTGCAGGTGATTGCCAATATTTAGGCAATCCAGTTCGACAAGAGATCATAGATAAAAGACAACCTCCGAGAGAATTTCCAGATATATCCAAGAAACCTCGAATATTTATTTTAGGAGGGAGCCAAGGAGCCAGGTCTATTAATTTTGCAGTTCCTAAAGCCATGCATTTACTAAGCAAGGATACACCAGTTGAGATAACGCACGATACAGGAGAGGCAGATTATGAAAAGGTTAAAGAGATATATAAAGATTTGAATATAAAGGCCAAAGTCTCAAAGTTTATTGATGACATTTCACAAGTATATAAATGGGCTGATATAGTGATTGGTAGAGCTGGTGCAATGACAATATCAGAGCTTTCTGCGTTGGGCCTCCCATCAATACTAATTCCATACCCACAAGCAACTGATAACCATCAGTTCTATAATGCAAAATTTTTAGTTGATAAAAATGCTGCAGAGATGATCCTAGATAAGGATCTTGAACCTGAGAAGTTGGCTCAAATAACCAAAAGTTTTTTTTTAGAAAAGGACAAGCTCAAAAAAGCATCAATGGCTGCTTATGACAAAACCTTTGTAGAGGCAACAGAAAAAATTTCAGATTATTGCATGGGTATCACTGAAAAGGGCTTATTAGACTTCCCAGTGAATAACCACATTAATTGGAGGCGCTAAATTTTGTTCAAGGAAATTGCACAACAATTTGAAGATGATTGCTCATACGATGAGCCTATGTCAAAGCATACTTCTTGGGGAATTGGAGGGTGTTCTGATCTGTTTTATTCTCCCAAAAGCAGAAAGGACTTAGTTTATTTTTTGTCCAGTATTGATCCAACTTTACCTATTACTTGGATAGGAAGAGGTACAAACATCTTGGTTAGAGATGGTGGCATCAGAGGAGTTGTAATAAGTACAAAATCTTTTCTCAAGGAAATTATAAAGACTTCAGAACATCTTTATAAAGTCGAGGCAGGTGTGGCATGCGTTGAACTAGCTCTTTTCTGTCAGAAAAATGGTATTGGACCTGCAGCATTTTTTTCCGGTATACCTGGATCCATCGGTGGTGCATTAACCATGAATGCGGGTTCATTTGGTATGGAGACATGGGATTTGGTAAAAGAGGTGGAAGTAATTAATGAGAAAGGCGATATTAGTTTTTTAGAAAAAGAAAGTTTTGATATTGCATATAGGACAGTCACTTTCCCATTCAGATTATGGTTTTTATCTTGTTCAATGTCTTTATCGAGTGATGAACAAACGACCAAAGATAATTTGATAGAGCTGAGGAATCAAAGAATAAGGACACAGCCTCTAAGTGAAGACACGTGTGGATCTGTCTTCAAGAACCCACCTGGTAATTATGCAGGAGCATTGATTGAAAGATCTGGCTTAAAAGGGTTTAAGATTGGATCGGCATCTATTTCTGAAAAACATGCAAATTTCATAGTTAACGAAGGAGGAGCAACGGCTCGTGATATTGAAAATTTGATTAAACACACAAGACAAGCGGTAAGAGAAAAATTTGACATTGATTTACAGCGAGAGGTAAGGATCATAGGCGAAGCTTCATAGAGTGAATAAAGTAGATAAAAAAAGTAAGGAGAAATTCGGAAAAGTGGCCGTACTCTGCGGTGGTTATTCCTCCGAAAGAGAGATTTCATTGATTACAGGAAAAGCCGTTTGGCAAGCATTATTGAACAAAAATATCGATGCTTACCGAGTCGATACGAAGAATGAATTCTTGAATCAGATCGCTGAGAACGATTATGCATCAGCTTGGATTGCTCTTCATGGATTCGATGGTGAAGATGGAAAAATTCAAAGTCTTTTAGAAATCATGGATATTAGATATACCGGCAGTGGTCCTTTGGCTTGTTCGTTAACCATGAACAAGTTATTTACCAAAAGACTTCTTCTTCAAAATGGTTTTAAGACTCCAGATTTTAAGTTGGTAACTCATATTAATCAGTTTGAAGAAGTTGCAGATCTTTTAAAGACACCCTTTGTTTTAAAACCGTGTTCGCAGGGATCCAGTATAGGGGTTTCTATCATTGAAAATAAAAACGATTTTGAAAAGGAGTTCCAAGCTCTCGAGAAGTTTAATGATTGGATAATTGCAGAGTCCTATCTTTTGTATTCTGAATACACAGCAGCATTTTTAAATGAAAAAATTTTACCGTTGATTAAAATCGATGCTAGTCATGAGCATTTTTACAACTATGAAGCAAAGTATTTTAGCGACGAAACAAAATATATCTGTCCAAGTGGATTAGACCCACGAGTTGAGAAAAGGATACAAAAAAGGTGTTTTAATGCCTGTAAACTTTTCGCTATAAGGGGATGGGGAAGAATTGATTTTTTTATAGATCAAAATGATGAGCCCGTTATTCTGGAGATTAATACGGTCCCAGGAATGACAACTCACAGTTTGGTACCCATGGCGGCATCTGAGATCGGTATTGATTTTGATCAGCTCTGTTTTGATATTTTGGAAATGAGTGCTGTTTAAAGTGAATTTTTTTTCTAAAAGTAAAAAAAAGAATAAGAAACTTAAAAAAAGGGTTTTCATTGGCAAGTTGTCAAAGTTAAATATTTTCCGAAATGTCCCTGAAAAATTTTATTTTAAGATTGGTTGGATTGGCTTATTAACAATAGTTTTGTCCTTATGTTTTCTTGCTCTGAATCGTCCTATTGAATTAATTAATGTTAGCGGTGATTTGAAGAGAGTTCCCATAAAGTCGATTGAGAACAATACTAACAGCCTTCGCAATAAGGGATTTCTAAGCTTCAATGCATCTGAAGTAAAGGAGAAAATTGAGTCATTGGATTGGGTCCAATCAGCAGAAATTATAAGGGTTTGGCCAAATAAAATTGATATTAAAATCACTGAAGAGAGTTTGTTGGGCATATGGAACGATGATTTAATTTTGAATTCTTCAGGAAAATTATACGTTGTAGACAAACGCAGTGTCCCAACAAGTATCCCTAGGCTTAACGGCCCTAAAGGTTCTGAAAGAGATGTCATAAATTTATTTATTAAAATAGACACACTGCTTACAGGAAGGGGTCTTTATCTAGAAGCATTAACTTTAGATGTAAGGGGATCTTGGAGCTTTACTATCAAGCCAAAAATTGAGATAAAATTAGGAAAAACAGAAATCGACCAGAAATTAGAAAGACTTTTTTTAGCTTTGGATCAAACTCTTTTAGCAAAAATTAATAAAGTTTCTTATATTGATCTTAGGTATTCAGAAGGTTTGGCTATTTTATGGAAAAAGTGACTTAAATTATAGATTCATGTCAAGAAATAATGGAAATGAAATTATTGCTGCCTTAGATATAGGCACATCAAAAATTTTAGCACTTGTCGCTGAGATAAATGAACAGAATGAATTGAAAGTTATTGGCTTTGGAACCGAGCCATCCAGGGGCTTAAAAAAAGGCGTGGTTGTTAATATAGAGGCAACGGTAAATTCAATTGATCAAGCCATTAGAGAAGCAGAGAAAGTTGCCGATTGCGAAATTAATACTGTTTTTGCTGGTATTGCAGGCAGCCATGTCCGAAGTTTTGATGGTCATGGCATCGTCAGAATTAATGAGGGCGAGGTCTCACAAGAGGATATTGATGGTGTTATTGATGCTTCTCAAGCGATGAGTATTCCTTCGGATCAAAGAATATTACATGTATTGCCCAAAGATTTTGTTATTGATGGTCAAGAGGGAGTCCGTGAACCCATTGGTATGTCAGGTATTCGGCTAGAAGCAGATGTTCATATTGTAACTGTCTCCCGAAGTGCTGAGCAAAACATTATTAAATCCATGGAGAGATGTGGACTGGAAGTTCAGCAGATTATCCTAGGACAATTAGCTTCCAGCTTTTCGGTATTGTCCAGTGATGAGAAAGATCTTGGTGTTTGTCTAGTTGATATTGGAGGCGGGACTTCCGATATTGTGGTGTTTATGGGTGGTCAAATTGTTGCAACCAAGGTAATTCCAATTGGAGGCAATCATGTGACAAACGACATTGCTTACGCTCTAAGAACACCAGAAAAAGAAGCTGAAGAAATCAAAATTAAACATGCTTGCACGACCTCAAAGATGGTCAATAAAGAAGAGCTGATAGAAGTTCCTAGTGTTGGAAATCGTTCCCCCAGACAAATAGAATTAGAACGCTTGGCCTCGGTGGTACAAGCTCGTTATGAAGAATTATTTGCAGTGATCAATGACGAGATCGGGAAAATGAATATAGAAAAACTGAGAGCAGGCATAGTCCTCACAGGAGGAACATCACAACTCAATGGAGCCAAAGAATTAGCTGAAGAAATATTAGAAACTGACGTCAGGGTGGGTTTTCCAAAAGACAAGAATGGGACTTTCAAAAACATCAATAGCCCTATCCATGCTACTGGGGTAGGATTACTCCTCTTTGCATTGGAAAAGTATAAAAATAACCCCCACGACCTTATTAAGCAAAAAGCATTGGAATCACCTTGGCTGAGAGTCAAATCCTGGCTGAAATCCAATCTTTAGTGATCTAAGCTATGAATTATTGGCACAATAATAATATAAATAATTTGTTTCATTTGTTTTTTTTATGATAACCTTGTCGTGTTTTATTTATTTGATTTTAAAAGAGTTTTTATTCAATTATCTATCCATTCTTAGCGAGTGTTAAAGCAAAGAACATTGTCGAATAGTATCAGAGCTTCTGGTGTCGGTTTGCACTCAGGAGAAAAAGTTAATATGACCTTGAGGCCAGCGGCTAAAGATACGGGAATAATTTTTCGAAGACTTGATATAGAACCTATTCAACAAATACCAGCTCGTGCTGAGAGTGTAATCGACACAATGCTGGGTACCACCATAGCTAAGAAAAATGCTTCAGTCATGACAGTGGAACATATACTCGCAGCTTTTGCTGGTCTGGGTATTGATAATGCGTTGATTGATCTGGATGGGCCTGAAGTTCCAATCATGGATGGAAGTTCAGCCTCTTTTATTTTTTTGATCGAATCAGCAGGCATTGAAGAACAAAATGCATCTAAAAAATTCCTAAGAATTAAGAAAAAAATAAGAGTAGAAGACGGTGAAAAATTTGCTGAGTTTAAGCCTTACAATGGCTATCGTATTTCATTTGAAATTGATTTTGATCATCCCATGATCAAAAGTAAGTTGACTAAATTGAGTGTCGATTTTTCAACTCTAACGTTCCTGAAAGAAATCAGTCGTGCCCGAACGTTTGGTTTTCTCAAAGAAATAGAAACCCTTCGCTCTAAAAACTTGGCATTGGGAGGCAGTCTTGACAACGCGATTGTATTCGATGACTACAGAATTTTAAATCAGGACGGACTACGGTATCAGGATGAGCTAGTGAGACATAAGATTTTGGATGTAGTAGGAGATCTCTATTTGATGGGCCATATTTTGGTGGGTGAATTTAATGGTTATAAATCTGGTCATGAATTAAACAACAAATTGATACTTAAGCTTTATACAGATCAAACCGCTTGGGAAGAAATCGAGGAGTCAGAGATAACAGACATTCCTATCTCATATTGGACATCATCAGCTTTGGGAAGAACCTGATCCCTATCTCGAGCTGATCTTTATTTTTTGAGGAACATTGCCGAACTTTTTGCATAAAGCTCTTATTTCCTTTTCTTCATATCTAAGCCTTGCAGCAAACTCAGGCGAGTTTGTCTTAATAACTAATATGCCCGAGTTATTGATGTAAGCCGAAACTATATACCGACCAAAGTTTTTAAGATTTTTTTTCAGGTATCTAGAGAGTGAAGATTTTTCCTGGGCAATTTCAGACAATTCCTCAAGATTCGAATAACTTGCATTAATGATTTCAGAAATATGTTTTAGTTTATCGCTTTGCACAATCCTCTAGAGTGTAGTTAGATAGCAAAAATTTTTTATCCATGAGGGTATAATAACAGCAGAGTAGAATCATGAATATTATCAAGATTGCTATGACTAACCTCCAAATTATCTAACTCAGTTGAGAGGCTGCTTTTGAAAGGATTTTTCACAAAAATATTTGGTAGTAGGAATGAGAGACTGCTAAGCGATTATTCAAAAATCGTTACACAAATCAATGCACTTGAATCTGAAATGCAGAATTTGTCAGATGGCGATCTTCGATTAAAAACAGGGCAATTTAAATCAGAATACCTTGATGATCCAAGTTTAGATGGGCTTTTGCCAAAAGCCTTCGCTGTTGTTAGAGAAGCTTCAGTTAGAACCATAGGAGAAAGACATTTTGACGTCCAGTTGGTGGGAGGTTTAGTTCTTCATTTTGGGAAAATAGCAGAAATGAAAACTGGTGAAGGTAAAACACTTGTCTCCACTTTACCTGCTTATCTCAATGCTCTTACTGGGAACGGAGTTCATATTGTTACCGTTAATGAGTATTTGGCAGAACGTGACGCTGAGTGGATGGGCCCAATTTATGATTTCCTAGGTCTCACTGTTGGCTGTATAGATAGTAGTCAGAAACAGTCAGAAAAAAGGCAGGCATATCAGTGCGATATTACCTATGGGACAAATAATGAATTTGGTTTTGATTATCTCAGAGATAATTTGGCTTTTGACAAAGAAGGCCAGATGCAAAAACAACTCAGTTTTGCCATTGTCGACGAAGTAGACTCCATTTTGATTGATGAAGCCAGAACCCCTTTAATTATCTCAGGACAAGCTGATCAGGGAACTGAGCTTTATGTAAAAATGAATCAAATTGTTCCAAGACTTAAGCCAGCAATAGATGAAACTGAGGTTGGGGATTACACAGTTGATGAGAAAACCAAACAAGTTTTCCTAACTGAAGAAGGTCACGACAACGTCGAACAAGTTTTAACTGAATTCAGAGTACTTGGAGAGGGTGAAAGCTTATACGATCCCGCCAACATAAGACTCATGCACCACATCACAGCAGCTCTGAGAGCCCATGCTTTGTATAAAAAAGATGTCGATTATATTGTTCAGAATAATGATGTTGTTATTGTGGATGAATTTACCGGCAGAACAATGTCAGGAAGACGATGGTCAGATGGTCTACATCAAGCAGTGGAAGCAAAAGAAGGTTTGGTGGTAAAAGAAGAAAATCAAACAGTGGCATCCATTACTTTCCAGAATTATTTTCGACTCTATAACAAATTATCTGGAATGACGGGAACAGCGGATACCGAGGCTTTTGAATTTCAGCAGATTTATGGCTTGGAAGTTGTTGTGATCCCAACCCATGAAATAATGATTCGCCAAGACGACCCTGATTTAGTCTATCTAAATAAAAAGGATAAATTTAAAAATATAATTAAAGATATCGAAGATCGTCAAGCGAAGGGACAACCAGTTTTAGTAGGAACCGCGACAATAGAAAATACAGAATATATATCCAAATTATTAAACCAAGAACAGATTAAACATCAGGTCTTAAATGCTAAACAGCACAAGAAAGAATCGTTGATTATAGCTCAGGCTGGTAAAACTGGTTCTGTTACCATAGCCACAAATATGGCAGGGAGAGGCACGGACATCGTTTTGGGAGGAAATTTAGAATCAGAATTAAAAATTGCAGGTAATGAAATAGGCGACACTGAACATCAACGCCTCAAATCAGTATGGCAAGACAACCATGATGAAGTCATTGAACAGGGAGGGTTGCACATTATTGGAACAGAGCGCCATGAATCGAGACGAATCGACAATCAATTGAGAGGTCGTTCAGGGCGACAGGGTGATCCTGGTTCAAGTCGGTTTTACCTGTCTCTGGAAGATGATTTACTTAGAATTTTCGGAGATCCAGAGAAAACGCAAACTATGTTGTCCAGAGTTGGAATGGAAGAGGGGGAAGCCGTGGAGAGCAGACTCTTAACCAAACAAATTGAACGTGCTCAGAGGAAGGTGGAAGCGCATAATTTTGATATAAGAAAAACGTTGCTCGAATACGATGATGTTGCCAATGATCAGAGATCAGTTATTTATCAGTTGAGAAATGACATCTTATCCTCCGACAACATCAGTGATGTTATATCTGGGATTAGTGAGGAAGTCATCCAAGAGATGGTAAAGCAATATATCGATCCTGATGTACCAGAAGATCAATGGGATTTAGAAGGTTTGAGTAAAGCGATTAACAGTGAATTTACCATTGAAATGGACATCGAAACCATTGTTAATCAGGATGACACTTTAGAAGATGAGCAGATCTGGAAGACCGTACTTAATCAATACAACAGGCATTACGATTCGAAAGAGCAGTCAATCGGTCCAAAACCCATGAGAGAGATAGAAAAAGCGGTTATGTTGCAGCAACTTGATTTTCATTGGAGAGAACACCTGGGAGCAATGGATTATTTAAGGCAAGGGATACATTTACGAGGGTATGCTCAGAAAAACCCAAAGCAAGAATATAAAAGAGAGTCTTTCGAAATGTTTTCATACATGATGGATCAACTTAAAAGCAGTGTTATAAGTATTTTGGCCAGAGTTCGCTTCAGAGGGGAAGAAGATGCAGATACTCTCAGTCAACAGACACCAGATATGACTGAGGTAGAGTTAAAACATAGAGATCCAAACACTTTTGAAACCCCTTTATCCAAATCATCTGACGCTCTGAATGAAGCAAACCAGAGACCTTATGTAAGAACAGATAAGAAAATTGGACGCAATCAACCATGTCCATGTGGTTCAGGAAAGAAATATAAAAAATGTCATGGTGCTATCCAGCAATAAAACTCATTCCTTATAATTGAATCATCCAAGAGAATTGTTGAGTATTGCCATTGGTATTCTAAGAAATACTAAAAATGAGGTGCTCCTTGGTAAAAGAATCAAGGGCAAAAGTCTAAAGGGTTACTGGGAATTTCCCGGAGGTAAAATTGAGCCTAATGAAACCCCTGAAGAGGCTTTATTTCGAGAATTTCAAGAAGAGTTGGGAGTAGAAATTGGAAGAAGTAAGAAAATGGAGCCGGTTGAGTATCAATACGATCACTACGATGTTTTGTTAATGCCATTTAAAATCATAGATTATGTTGGTCATCCTTCTGGCTTGGAGGGGCAGGAATTAATTTGGTGTGCCATTGATCAATTAAAGGAAATAGAAATCTTACCTGCAGACCGGTCATTGGTCGAAAAGCTTGCTGCAGAATTGTAATCAGCATAAAGAAATTTTAAAACGTATATTTTTGTTTTCTTGAGTTGTTTTTTCTTCGGTTTTTGCCCAATTCAAGAACCGAATGGAAATAAGGTGCTTGCTTCCACTAATTTCTGGAAAAACATTGTTTTTACTCAAAAAAATTCTAACCATAGAGATCTGAGAGTTTCTTTCGATCTGATGATTGTACAAGCCATTGATGGCAACAGTCGCAATCGCTTCTGAGCTTTCTCGCAACAACCAAAGTATTTGATCAATGCTATCGCAAACAGGTTGTATGACCCCCACCCATTCTCTCAAATCACGTCGAGTCCTGGTTAGACCAGAGTCAAGCCAAAATTTATATTTTGGCATGTCAAACTCTGCTCTCCCCCCTGGTAAAGTGTGACGATGAAGTAGGCTACCTACAAACTCGATATCTCTAATTTGGCTCAAATAACCTGTGCCAACTTGATCAACGTCGTTTTTTAAACTTTCTAATTTTGAATTAATTTCTTCTGCTCTTTCTTCATTTACCAGTGAGGAGCCCTGATACTTCGTCATTTGATAGATATACCGGTCAAGATCAAAGAGAACTTCACGTCTAACATCTGTTCTGGAAAGGATCGAATAGATTTCTAAAAGTGTATTTACTGATGACCTGATTGCCCATGTGTCGTCATTCTCCAGAGTGTATTTGAGCCTTTTGTAGAGAAACTCAACGCGCATGAAAGTTCTAAGTCGTTCATTCAGTGGAAGTTCATATATATGTTCTGACATGTACTATTACTAGGCTAAATGGTGATTTTGGGTCATTATTATACGTTTCAAATTAGTCAATCAGATTAAACTGTTTTCAGACAATTCCAAGTAAGCTGCATGTAGTTTTTTAACCTTCTTTTTCAAAACATCGATGGATGTCGTTTTTTCATTTTCGATGATATCGTCTGCAAATTGTAATCTTTCATTCCGTTCAATCTGATTGGCAATAATTTTTCCTGCACTTTCCAATGTTTCACCATCACGATTCATTAGTCTTTCTAATTGAGTTTCCAATGAGCAATCAATTATTAAAACTCTGTCAACAAAATCTTGGTACCCGGTTTCTATTAATAATGGGACTACTATAATTTGATATGGACCTTTTGATTCAGCTGTTTTCTGATTAATTGTTGCATAGACTTCCGGATGAATTATTTGTTCTAAATCTTTTTTTAACCCAGAGTTGTTAAAAATAACTGCTCTGAGTTTTTTTCTATCGAGTTCATCGTCATCTCCAAGCACGCCCTTGCCAAAATGCTTAACAACCTTCTCATAGGCTGATCCGTGTTGGGAGGTTACACAATGAGCAATTTCGTCTGCGTCAAGAATTTCTACCTCCAGATTTGCAAATAGATGTGCAACTGTGCTTTTACCAGAGGCAATTCCACCCGTAAGGCCAATTTTGAGTGATCTATTCATTTTACAAAAATAGTTGCAAGTGGTTTAAATAACTCATAGTTTAGATCAAAATACTGTACTTAGTTTTATAAGTCTCATACTTTTGTCAATTAATTAATTTTTTACATACAAATGAATTTACACGAGTACCAATCAAAGGAGCTTTTCCGCAATGCTGGCATCCCTACTCTTGAAGGGATGGTAGCGGATAGTCCCCAACAAGCGCGTAAAGCCGCGAAACAATTGCAAGGGGATCAATGGGCGGTCAAGGCTCAAGTACATGCAGGCGGACGTGGAAAGGCTGGCGGTGTAAAGATGGCAAAAAGCTTAGATGATGTTGAATTAATTGCATCCACAATGTTGGGCTCGAGATTAATTACTAAACAAACTGGTGAGATGGGGCTTCCAATAAATCTCGTTTATATTGAGTGTGGGACTCAGATCATTTTTGAATTCTATCTAAGCTTGGTCATTGACAGAACCAAGGAATCCTGGACTTTTATTGCCTCCTCCGAAGGCGGAGTGGATATTGAAATGGTTGCAGAAAAAACTCCGGAAAAAATCAATAAGTACACCATAGACCCTGCTATCGGGATTGATACCCATCAACTGAGTTTAATGGCTGAGAAGCTAAATTTAGATGTTAATTTGCAAGAACAGTTTATAGCCATAACAAAAAAAATCTTTGTACTAGCGAAAGATGCTGATGCCAGTCAAGTTGAAATCAACCCACTCATTGTTGACCAGAACAATACTTTCATTGCTTTAGATGCAAAAATCGTTGTCGATGACAATTCTCTTTTCCGACAACCAGAATTGGCCCTTCTCAAGGACTCGAGTCAAGAAAATGATATAGAGCAAAGGGCATCAGAGAATGGTCTAAGTTACGTGTCTCTCGATGGAAATATTGCTTGTATGGTTAATGGCGCCGGGTTAGCCATGGCAACCATGGATCTCATTAAGATTCATGGTGGTGAGCCCGCTAATTTTCTTGATGTAGGGGGAGATGCGACTACACAGAGAGTCACTGCCGCTTTTGAGTTAATTCTGGAAAACCGAAATGTGAGTGCTATTTTAGTTAATATTTTTGGAGGTATTGTTAGGTGCGATGTTATTGCAGAAGGGATTATAGATGCTGTAAAAACAACTAATTCATCGCTGCCGATCGTGGTTAGATTGGAGGGAACCAACGTTCAATCTGGGAAAGCAAAGTTAATGGAATCAGGACTGGACATTATTTCCGCCGATGATTTGTCTGATGCGGCTGAAAAGGTGGTCCAATCTGCTGCAAATTATAGGGAATCAAGTTGAGCATATTGGTTCATCGTAATTCCAGGATTCTTTGCCAAGGCATTACAGGCAAACAGGGCACGTTCCATACAAAACAGTGTATTCACTATGGAACAAAAATTGTCGGAGGTGTAACACCAGGCAAAGGTGGGCAAGAGCATCTCGGTGTTCCAGTGTTTGATACAGTCAAAGAGGCTAAAGAACAAACAGATGCTGATGTCAGTATAATTTTTGTACCAGCACAATATGCGGCGGAAGCTATTGTTGCAGCTGTGGATGCAAAGATTGAGCTCATTGTTTGTATTACTGAAGGCATACCAGTCCAGGATATGATTAATGTGAAGAGCAACATTAGGAATTCTAACTCCAAATTACTTGGACCCAACTGCCCTGGCATTATTACCCCAGAACAAACCAAGATTGGAATTATGCCCGCTTTTATTCATCAACAAGGCTCAATAGGCATTATTTCAAGGTCTGGTACTCTAACTTACGAAGCGGTTTACCAAACCAGTAAAAATGGCTTGGGACAGAGCACTTGTGTAGGCATTGGAGGCGATCCAATTAAAGGACTTAATTTTATCGACTGTCTTGAGTTATTTGAATCTGATGATCAAACCCAAGGGATTGTATTAGTTGGGGAAATCGGTGGTTCTGATGAGGAAAAAGCGGCTGAATTTATTAAAGGGAACATCACAAAGCCAGTTGTTGCATACATTGCTGGAATTTCAGCACCATCTGGAAAAAGAATGGGGCATGCAGGTGCCATTGTTAGTGGCAAGGAAGGGACTGCGGAAGGAAAATATGAAGCGTTCAGAAAAGCTGGAGTAACCACTGTTGAGTCTCCAGCCCTTATTGGCGAGACCATGAGGACGCTGATGAACTGATAAATTTCAGTTGAACCCAGGGTCCAATTACCAGAATTTGTACCAAGGTTTCTTCTCCTCCAAAAATGTTGTTTCGGGGAGATTCTGAGGAATATTGGCAAGGTAAATTTGCTCGGCAGTATCAGCCAAATCTGTCATCCCAAGTTTCTCATAGGACTCGGTTATGATTCGCAGTGATTCAACCGTAGCAGGGGCACCGTTGTATTGTTCAATTGAGTATTTAGCTCGATTGATTGCTGCAACGTAAGCACCCCGTTCCATGTAATGCCTTGCAACATGATTCTCATACTTGGCAAGTCTATTCCTTAAAAAAACCATTCTTTGTTTAGCATCTTCTACATATTGACTATTTGGGTATCTTCGAATTAACTGTGCAAACACTGAAAATGATTCTTCCGTCTTTACTGGGGGTCTTTTGGTTAAGTCAACATTGAAGAAATCATGATAATATTTATGCTGTCCCTCAAAAAGTGATAAGCCCCTCATGTAAAGGGCGTAGTCTACTCTGGGATGGGTAGGATTTTCCTTTTCAAATTGCCTTGCTTCATCAACAGCTGATTCAAAATCCCCACTTCTGTAATACGCATAAATCAAATCAAGTTGTGCTTGTTTTGATTGATTGCTAAAAGGAAAAGAGGAAGTAAGTATCTCAAGATAGTTGGCTGCATTTCTGTAGTTGCCACCCTCCATAGAATTTGTTGCTTTCTGATAAACAACTTCAGCAGTCGAGCGTGAATCTCTTTCTTCGCTTCTGCTGCAACCCATTAAAATGATTAGCCCGATAACTGCTATCCATATATTTTTTGAGTTTGCTTTCATAGAATAAGTACCGGTTCGTTTGGATTATGTGTTTATGTTAAAAAGGTAATGTGGAATTATAACGTAAATATTCGTGAAAATATTTCAACTTAAAGCAATTTTATGGGTCAAAAAACAATAAATTTAATTGTTGGTGATGACAACAACAATCAAAGATTCGACAAGGTAGTTGCAATTTTATTACAGGATTTTTCACGCATGACCATCAAAAACTGGATAAATTCTGGCCATATTTTATTGGACAATCAAACTGCTAAACCCAAAACCAAGGTGCATAAAGGTCAGAAAATACAAGTTTTTCCTATCATCGAAGATCGACAGGAAACCCTCGCTGAGAAGATAGATTTTGGGGTTGCTTACGAAGATGAAGATCTATTAATAGTTGATAAGCCTAGTGGGCTTGTTGTCCATCCTGGTCATGGTAATCCCACAGGCACTCTTCAAAACGGATTGCTTTACTATCTGCCTTCCTTGAAAAATTTACCCAGGGGCGGATTAATTCATCGACTAGACAAAGACACAAGTGGTCTCCTTGTCATCGCTAAAACAAGTCGTTCATATACAGAAATGGTTTCGGTACTTGAAAATAGAAAGATCTTGAGAGAATACCGGGCAATTTGTGTTGGTGCCATGAGCAGTGGCGGTAAGGTTGATGCCAATATTTCTCGGGATGTAAAGAATCGTATTAAATTCGCAACCTCAAAGAATGGAAAACACGCGCTAACTCATTTTCGTATCCTCAAAAAATTTGACCACCATACCTACATAGGACTGAGATTGGATACTGGTAGAACGCACCAAATCAGAGTGCACATGTTACATATTAAATATCCGCTTCTTGGTGACCCTTTATACGGGAAACGATTGATGATCCCTTCAGGTGCAAGCAAGGTTTTGCAGAGTGAATTGCAACAGTTCAAACGGCAAGCACTGCATGCCAACACGATAAGATTCAATCACCCTTTTTCTCATGAGGAATTAACAATTACGTCCGAAATTCCTGCGGACATCCAAGCAATTTTAGTGGCGTTATCTAATGGCCAGTTAAAAAGAGAGGACATCGAGGACCTACAATATCCTGAGAGCTAGA
>ERZ813253.80-NODE-80-length-35782-cov-7.275922_pt1 | contig 35782 bp, 38 predicted proteins | sample MGYA00520893_ERZ813253 | MGnify/ENA primary metagenome ERZ813253 (study PRJEB31669, sample SAMD00080414) | marine metagenome | biome: oceanic hadal pelagic zone biome; feature: marine hadalpelagic zone; material: sea water | place: Pacific Ocean:Izu-Bonin Trench...
GTGGGAGAGTGGCGGGGGTGCGGACGCGACTGAGGCCGAGAGGGGTAGGTCGGTGAGAGCGTCGGGGAGCTCGTCGACGAGCGGCGCGATGAGCTAGATCTCCGGGTTGGGGGCGGTGATCGCATGGGCGATGTTGGGCATCGACACCGTCGTGCGGGCGCGCGGCGGGGAAACCAGCGGGGCGCGATGGCCCTTCCCCAGGGGGGCGACCAGCTCGATCACCCGGGTGCTCATATCCTTGACCGTCGGGTCGTTCGTCTCAAGAATGAGGCGCTCATCAGGGTACAGCGGCGTCAGATTGTCGAAGGTGACCCGGTGGCGCGAGACTTCGGGATCGTCGAAATTGATGGTCTTGACCTGGAGCAGGGCAAAATACCGCTCGCCTTCCTTGGGCGCGCGAATCTCGCCGTCCACGGTGTCTCCGGTGCGCAGGGAAAGCCGCCTGATCTGACTGGGAGAGACATAGATGTCGTCCGGACCAGGCAGGTAATTGGCCTCTGGCGAGCGCAGAAAACCGAACCCGTCCTTGAGAATTTCCAGCACGCCGGAGCCGAAAATCGCCGTGCCGTTGTCGGCCAGCCGCTTGAGAATGGTAAACATCAGATCCTGCTTGCGCATGGTGCTGGCGGTCTCGATGTCGAGGTCGTCGCCAAAGGCCAAAAGGTCTTCGGGGGTTTTGAGCTTCAGTTCCTGGAGATTCATCTGTGGTTCATTGACTGTGGTGGTGGGGAGGGATGCGGAAAATTTGCTGGACCGACGGAAGCGGCCGGTTTCAAAGGCACACTAGGGCCTGGTTAGCCCAAAAAATAAAACTCGCCTGTCGATTTAGAGTGCCCGTAAAGGGATAAGGAGCCGTAAATTCGCGCGGGATTTGTTGTGGGTTTTCCACGACACGCGATGACCGCGCGTCTCCATAGGACATGGAGCGCGGAGAGTAGCGGCAAGCCGCCAAAGCTGTCAAACGAAGAATGCGCGGCTAAAAAGGTTTGACCACGGCGAGGATGACGATGGCGGCCATCAGTGCGGCCGGGACCTCGTTGGCGATGCGATAGAAACGCCGGCTGCGCCGGTTGCGGTCTTCGGCAAAATCGCGGCGCCAGCGCGCCATGAGCCCGTGGTTGACGGCGAGGATCAGAACCAGCGCCAGCTTGGCGTGCAGCCATCCGCCCTCGAACCCGACGATGGCGATCAGCGCCGCGCCGAGCACAAACGCCACGATCATCGCCGGGGTCATGATCGCGCGCAGCAGCCGTCGTTCCATGATTTTGAGCATCTCCGAGCGCTTCGAGCCCGCCTCGGCCTCGCAATGATAGACGAACAGGCGCGGCAGGTAGAGCAGGCCGGCCATCCAGGCAATCACCGCGATGATATGGAAAGCCCTGATCCAGAGATAATAATCAGCCATGGGGACAGCCCTTCAGGCCCGCCGGGCAGAGGCGCCCGCCGCGATGAGAACAGAGATCGGCGGCGCCGTCGAGGGTGTGGCGGACCAGGCCGGCAAGCCCGTCGATAAAGGCCGGCCCGACGCCCAGGGCCGGCACGCGGACATAATCGGCGACCCCGGCTTGCTCGGCGATGGCGCGATAGTCGATATCGAGCTCGACCAGGGTTTCGGAATGCTCGGAGACGAAGGCGATCGGCACCACGACCACGGCAAGGCCCTCGGCCCCGGCGCGTCTCAGCTCGTCCTCGGTGGAGGGGCCGACCCAGTCCAGGGGACCGACCCGGCTTTGATAGCAGACCGTCCAGTCGAGCCCCGCATAGGCCGGCGCCAGGGACTCAGCGATGGCCTCCGCCGAACGCTCGATCTGCCAGACATAGGGATCGCCGCGCTCGACGATCTTCTTGGGCAGTCCATGGGCCGAAAACAACAGCCGAAACCGGCCCTCTACCCTATCGATTGCCGCCCGGATCAGGGCCCCGTGGGCCTCGACGAGGCCGGCATCCGTGGGATAACAGCACAGGGCATGGGTCGGCGCGTGTAGGCCTTCGGCGGCGGCGAGGCGATGCCATTCGGCGATTGAGGAGGCGCTGGTGGTGGTCGAGAACTGCGGATAGAGCGGCAGCAGGACGATGCGGTCGGGGGCGAAATTCTTGACCTCGAGAACCGCTTCCTCGGTCATCGGATGCCAATAGCGCATGGCGATGAAGCAGCGCGCCTCGCCGCGATCCGCGAGCGCCGCCTCGAGGGCGCGGGCCTGGTCCCGGGTCAGGCCGAGCAGCGGCGAAGCGCCGCCGATCTGATCATAAATCTTGCGCGCCACGGGCGCCCGCCGGTGCGATACCAGGGTCGCCAGACACCAGCGCAGGGGCTGGGGCAGGGCGATGATCGCCTTGTCGTTGAACAGATTGAACAGGAAAGGCTGGACCGCCTCGGGCGCATTGGGACCGCCGAGATTGAACAGAACGACGGCGATTTTTTCGGCCCCATCCTTTGGCATTGCCCCATCCTTTAGCATGAAAGACTCCGCTAGGGCCGCCAACCGCGCACGGTCTCGACCAGTTCCGCCACATGCTCGGGCGGCGTCGCCGGCACGATGCCATGGCCCAGGTTGAAGACGAAGGGCCCGCCCGCCAGGGCGTCGAGAATGGCGGTGATTTCGTCGCTCATCCGCGATCCCCCGTAGAGCAGGCAGAGCGGGTCGAGATTGCCCTGCACGGCGCAATGGGGCTGCAGGGTCTGGGCCGCCCAGGCGACCGGCGTGGCGCTGTCGATGCTGATCCCATCGACCCCGGTTTCCAGGACATAATCGCGCATCATCGCCCCGGCGCCTCGGGGAAACCCGATGATCGGCGCCTCGGGACAGGCCGCCCGCACGCCCTCGACGATGGCTTTCATGGGGGCCAGGGACCAGCGGCGGAATTCGCTTTCCGACAGGACACCGGCCCAGCTATCGAAGATCTGGATTGCCTCGGCGCCATGGCGGAGCTGGTCGATCAGATACTCCACCGTCGCCGCCACTAGAATATCGATCAGCCGTTGAAAGCTTTCCGGATCCCTGAGAGCCCAGCTCCTGGTGGCTGTGAAATCACGGCTCGTACCGCCCTCGATCATATAGGTCGCAACAGTCCAGGGCGCGCCGGCGAACCCGATCAGCGCGGCGCCCTCGGGCAGCCCGGCCGCCACCCGTTCGACGGTTTCATAGACCGGCGCCAGATGGTCGGCAATCCGATCGGGCCGCAGCGCTTCGATGTCGCGCAAATTCTTGAGCGGCGTTAGACGCGGCCCTTCGCCCTCGACAAACGAGAGATCAACACCCAGGGCATCGGGAATAACCAGAATATCTGAAAACAGGATCGCCGCATCCATATGGAACCGGGTAATCGGCTGCAAGGTGACCTCAGCGGCCAGGGCCGGATTATAACAGAGTTCGAGAAAGGAGCCGGCCTGCTTGCGCAGCTCGCGATATTCAGGCAGGTACCGTCCCGCCTGGCGCATAAGCCAGAGAGACGGTGGCGCGCCGGTTTCGCCTCGCAGGGCGCGGAGAAGCGGTTTATCGGCGCTGTTAAGCGTCTGGTTGGAAACGGGCGATGCCATGGGAGATCATTCCGGGATTTCTATTGTCCCGCTTAAAATACGAATTTTATTTTATAATAAAAGGTAGTTGTCGTAGCTGGGCCTGTGGAAAACGGGGTTTATTCTTTATCCCTGAAATTATCCGCTATGGGGAGCCTCTTGCCTCGGTCGTCGATCATGGCGTAATACCCATGGCAAATCCCCTGTAAAAGATTCGGTCATGATGGTCTTCATGGCGACGTCAGCTTAGCGATAGGGTGTTTGGTATGAAGGAGGGAAAGCCGGGGATTGTTTGCGGGCCCAGGACCTTTATCCCCATGATCCCCGATGACTCCACTTCATCCTCCGATCTCGACAATCGAGGGACCGAAAATACGGTGAGCGTTGATGCTTTTCGGCGTTTTGTTCAAAACCATGAGTTATCCCCGTCTTGCGCGGGATTTTCTGCAGGAAAACGTCCATGAAACGGTTTCATCTTCATCTGGTTTCCGACGCCACCGGCGAGACCATCAACAGCATCGCCCGGGCGGCGGTGTCCCAGTTCGAGAATACCGAGGTGATCGAGCATTTCTGGTCCCTGGTGCGCGGCCGCCAGCAGATCGAAACCGTGCTCGCCGCTATCGAGACCAATCCGGGTGTCGTGCTGTTCACCCTGGTGAGCCCCGAGCTTCGCGATATCCTCGAGATTGGCTGCCGGCGGCTCAAGGTGCCCGCCGTGCCGGTGCTCGAGCCGGTTATCGACGCGCTGAGCGCCTATCTCGGCATCGAATCCCATGGCGAACCGGGCCGCCAGCATGCCCTCGACGGCGAGTATTTCGACCGCATCGACGCCATGCATTTCGTGCTTGCCCATGACGACGGCCAGTCACTGCATAATCTCGAGGCCGCCGATGTAGTCCTGCTCGGCGTCTCGCGCACGTCGAAGACACCGACCTGCTTCTATCTCGCCAACCGGGGGATCAAGGCGGGCAACGTACCCCTGGTGCCGGGCTCGCCGGTAGCGCCCGAGGTCGAAGGCCTCGACAAGCCGGTGGTGATCGGCCTGACCACCACCCCCGAGCGGCTCATCGAGGTACGCCGCAACCGCCTGCGCTCGATGAATCACGACCAGGAGACCGATTACGTCGATCTCGCCATGGTGCGCGAGGAAGTCCTCGCCGCGCGCCGCCTGTTCGCCAAACATGGCTGGCCGATCATCGACGTCACCCGGCGCTCGATCGAAGAGGTCGCCGCCGAGATTCTACAGCATATCGCCCATCGTCACGGCGGCGAGGTGGTGTCCTCTCTGCGCGTCGGCGGCCGGAGCGACAGCGGCGGGGACGCCTGAGCGCCCCCCCCTATGGCCAATGCCCCGCCCAAGGCCCCGCCCGATGCCCCGCCCGCGCTGATCTTGGCTTCGAAGAGCGCCGCTCGGGCGACGCTGTTGTATAACGCCGGGATTCATTTCGACATCGATCCGGCCTCTCTCGACGAGGCCGCGATCCGCCGCATGGTGCAAGCGGAAAGCGGCGCTGCCACCCTGGCCGCCGCCACCCTGGCCGAGGCCAAGGCCATGGCGGTTTCCCAGCGCCATGAGGACGCCCTGGTGATCGGCGCCGATCAGATTCTCGAGTGCGATAACGTGTGGTTCGACAAGCCGGGCGATATGGACCAGGCGCGGGCCGATCTGCTGGCCCTGCGCGGCCTCACCCACCAGCAGCACAGCGCGGTCAGCGTCGCCCGGGGCGGCGCGTTGCTGTGGCATCATGTGGAAACCGCCCATTTGACCATGCGGGATTTCTCGGACGATTTCCTCGACGATCACCTGGCGGCGGCGGGCACGGCTGTCCTGGCCAGCGCCGGGGCCTATCAGCTCGAAGGGCTGGGGGTTGGGCTGTTCAGCCGCATCGAGGGCGATTATTTTTCCATCCTCGGCCTGCCCCTGCTGCCGTTGCTGGATTTCCTGCGCCAACAAGGCGTGGTCGGATCATGAAGCGAGCCCCAGGAATCCGTGCCGGCGTCATGGGCTGGCCGGTGGCCCATTCCCTGTCGCCCCGCCTGCACGGCTACTGGCTCGCTCATCACGGGATCGACGGCCGCTACGACGCCCTGGCGGTCGCGCCCGAGGGGCTCGCCCAACGGCTCGCCGGCATCGCGGCCGACGGCTTCGCCGGGGTCAATCTGACGGTGCCCCACAAGCTGGCGGCGCTTGATTTCATGGCCAGTCTCAGCCCGGCGGCGCGGGCCATCGGCGCGGTCAACACGGTGGTCGTCGGGCCCGACGGCGCCCTCGCCGGCGACAACACGGACGCCTTCGGCTTCATGGAAAATCTGCGCGAAGGGGCGCCAGCGGGGGGCGCGCCGGCCTGGTCGGCGGCAAGCGGCCCCGCCATCGTGATTGGCGCGGGCGGCGCGGCGCGGGCGGTCTGTCATGGGCTGCTGGCCGCCGGGGCTCCCGAGATTCGCCTGATCAACCGCACCGCCGCCAACGCCGAAGCGCTCGCCGCCATGGATGCCGAGCGGATCACCACGCCGGCCTGGGCGGCGCGCGGCGATGCACTCCACGAGGCCGCCCTGCTGGTCAACACCACGAGCCTCGGCATGGTCGGCCAGCCGGCGCTCGATCTCGATCTTGCGGCCTTGCCGGACGGGGCCCTGGTGACCGATATCGTTTATGCACCGCTCGAGACGCCGCTGCTTGCCGCCGCCGCCCGCCGCGGCAACCCGGTGGTCGACGGCCTCGGCATGCTGCTCCATCAGGCGCGGCCCGGGTTTGCCGCCTGGTTCGGCGTCATGCCCGAGGTCACGGCGGCGTTGCGCGCCCATGTTCTGGCGGATGATGTGGTGTCCGGGCCGTGATCGTCCTCGGTCTTACGGGCTCCGTCGGCATGGGGAAGTCCGTCGCCGCGCGGGCCTTGCACAGGCTCGGCGCGGCGCTGTTCGACGCCGATGCCGAGGTCCATCGCCTGCTCGGCCCGGGCGGCGGCGCGGTCGCGGCGGTGGCCTCGGCCTTTCCCGATACCAATCGGGGCGGCGCCATCGACCGGGGTGCCCTGGCGGCGCGGGTGTTCGACGACGACCGGGTCATCGGCCGCCTGGAAGCCATCCTCCACCCGCTCGTCAAGGAGGCCGAGGGCGCCTTTCTCATGACCGCCTCGGCGCGGCGGCACAAGCTCGCCGTGCTCGACATTCCCTTGCTGTTTGAAACCGGCGGCGATAAACGCTGCGACGCGGTCGCGGTGGTCACGGCGCCCGCTTTCCTCCAGGCCCAACGGGTGTTGCGGCGGGCGGGCATGACCGGCGCGCGCCTCAAAGCCGTTCGCGCCCGCCAGATGCCCGACCGGGAAAAACGGCGGCGCGCCGATTTCGTCATTCATACCGGCCTGAGCCATCGTTTCAGCTTGGCGCAGCTACAGCGCATGGTATCTATACTGACCAACCGACCCGACGACGAAGAGACGCCCGATCATGCCTAAGCCCCTGCGTGAAATTGTGCTCGATACGGAGACCACCGGCCTCGATCCCGCCAAGGGTGACCGCATGGTCGAAATCGGCTGTATCGAGCTGATCAATCACATGCCGAGCGGCACGACGTTCCAGCGCTATCTCAACCCCGAGCGGGACATGCCCGCCGCCGCCTTCGCCGTCCACGGGCTATCGAATGAGTTCCTGGCCGGCAAGCCGCTGTTCGCCGAGGTGGCCGATGATTTTTTCGGCTTTGTCGGGTCCGACCCGCTGATCATTCACAACGCCGCCTTCGACTTAGGCTTCATCGACGCCGAGCTTGTGCGTCTCGGGCGTCCGCCCCTGGCGCGCGATGCGGTCGTCGACACCCTGTTGATCGCGCGGCGCAAGTTCCCCGGCGCGCCGGCTTCTCTCGACGCCCTGTGCCGGCGCTTCGCCGTCGATAGCTCAACGCGGGACGTTCATGGCGCCCTGCTCGACGCGCAGTTGCTCGCCGAGGTCTATCTTGCCCTGATCGGCGGCCGCCAACCGGGACTCGGATTGAACGCCGACGATGGCGGGGCCGTGGTTCAACCCGCCGCCGCCAGCGCCAGCGCCGAGACGGGGAGCCATGCCCGGCCGCCGCGCCCCCACGCCCCCGATCCGGCTGAAATCGAGGCTCACACAATGTTCATTGATGGCCTGAAAGACCCACTCTGGCGGCGGTAGGGATCCTACGCGTCGGCCGGTCTTGCGTTGGCTTCGGCCTGGTTTTTTTGCAGGAAGGTCTTGTAGAGCTGGACGAAGTCGATCGCCCCCAGCATGAGCTGGGGAAAGCCGCCGTCGCGCACCGTGTCGGAAATGATCCTGCGCGCGTAGGGAAACAGCAGGCGCGGACATTCGATCATCAGCGCCTTTTGGTGATCTTCGTCGCTGAAGCCGGACACGGTGAACAGCCCGGCATATTCCAGCTCGACCAGAAAGGCGGTTTCCCCGCCCCTCGAGCCGTCGATCTGGAATTGCAGGACGACCTCATATTGATCGCCGCTCAGCTTGCGCGACTTGACCTGAACGGAAAGCTCGCCGTTGGGCGCCTCCTTGAGATCGAGCAGGCTCGCCGGAGAGTTCGGGCTCTCGAAGGACAAATCCTTAACATACTGGGTAAGATTGGATATTTGCGGCCCCTTAACAGTTTTAGGGGTCGTCTCTTGGGCGTTTTCCGGGGGTGTCTCCGGGGTCTCGTCGGCCATGGTCGGCGCTCCTGAATGCTACGTCTCGCAGGCCCTATCATGGACGGCGCGCGGGAACAAGCGACAAGCGGATTATCATCACGCCTTGGATTTAGCCGCGTGGGGATCGTAGATCACCATCTCGCAGTTCTTCACCGAGCGGCCGGTCAGGGCGAGGATGAAACCCCAATGGGAGACCACCACCAGGGCGTGATGATCGGGCCAGGCCCGGGCCAGGCGACGGAACCGGTCGGCGCGAACGCGGACCTCGGCCTCGCTTTCCCGGTCTTCCCGCCACCAGCATTCATCGAGATGGCTGAAATCGTGATCCGGCCAATCGACCATGAGCGCGCTCGCCGGGGTGCCGACATCGCAGGCGAAGGCGCCGCGCTCGCGCACCGCCGCCTCTATGGTGGTTGGCAGGCCGAGCGCCGCGGCGGTCTCCAGGGTCCGCGTGAAGGGGCTCGCCAGGGCCCGTGTCACGCCCTGCCCGGCGAGCGTCACCGCCGCCTCGCGGGCTTGCTCATGGCCGCGCTCCGTAAGCCGGGGATCGCGGATTCCCGGATCTTGGCCGGTCGCGCTGTAGACGACGTTGAATTCCGACTCGCCATGGCGCAAAAGAATCATCGCGGCGGGAGGTTCCCGGCGCTCGGCGGCGGCGTATCGTCGTCGTCTTCCACGACAAACTCGCCCTCGATGACAGGGTCGTCCTTTCTGTCGTCTTTTCTGGCACCGCCCGGCCGTTTTGCCCGCACGGTGGGGGTAAAGGTTCCATTGGCGGCGATCCAGCGTAGCGCCCCGCCCTGCAGCAGGCGGCGGATCGGGGTTATCAGCAACAGCCCCCCGGCGAGGTCGGTGACGAATCCCGGCGTCAGAAGCAGGGCCCCGGCGATGATCAGGCAGACCCCATCGAGCAGGGCCTGGACCGGTAATTCGCCGCGCTCGACGGCGCCGCGGGCATCCGCCAGAACCGAGAGCCCTTGAAAGCGCAGCAGCGCCGTGCCGATGGCGGCGGTCGCAAAAATCAACCCCAGGGTCGAGAATAATCCGATCCGCCCGCCGACTTCGATGAAGACGGCGATCTCGAGCAGCGGGATGCCGATCAGGGCGAGGAAGATGGCAAGGCCGATGCTCATGCTTGCGTCCTTTGCGCCGGGTGACTATGTACTGCTTACGGGCGCATACTGGGGGCGGTGGTTTTGCAGAATCACCGACTAGGACTCGACCCGAGACGGTTCGACCCCTACGGTGGTGCCGTAACTTAAACCATGAACGCGCGGTTTGGCCAACGCTCTAACGGCCATGGCGTCAGCAACAAACGGTAAAGCAGGCGATGAACGAAGGTTTTCAGATAATCGATATCATTTTTTTCGCGGTTATCGCCGGGTTCATCCTCCTGCGCCTGCGCAGTGCGCTGGGCCGCCGTACCGGCCATCAGCCGCCGCCCAGCCAGCAACGCGCCAACAACGAGTCGAATGACAACGTGGTGCAGCTTCCCGACCGTCAAGCGGAGGAAGATGCATCAGACCCGCTTGAGCCGGAGAATGAACAGCCGGCCGACGAGCTCAATGAGGAGGACCAGCTTCTCGCCGCCGGTCTCGCCCAGATCACGGCCGCCGACAGCGGGTTCACCCGCCAGGGTTTCCTCGACGGCGCCGTCGGCGCGTTTGAGATCGTCATCGAAGCCTTCGCCAAGGGCGATGCGGACCGTCTCGGCGATCTCCTCGACGAAGAAGTCTATCGGCCCTTCTCCAGGGTAATCGAAGAACGCCAAGAGGCCGGCCACAGCCATCAGACAACCCTCGTCTCGATCGATGAGAACACGGTTATCGAGGCCGGTATGAACGGCCGCATGGCCTTCGTCACCGTGCGCTTCGTCAGCCAGCAGATCAATGTAACCTATGACGCCGAAGGCGCCGAGGTCGGCGGCGACGCCGCTCATGTGGTTACGGTGACTGACCTCTGGACCTTCGAGCGCGACACCCGCTCGCGCAGCCCCAACTGGAAGCTCGTCGCCACCCGCAGCCCGAATTAGCGCGCTCGCCGATGAAGGTGTTTCATCCTTTTACCGTCATCGGCCTGTTTCTGTTCATCGTCGCCTGCGCCGCGCCGCCGGGTCCACCGCGCCTCGATCTCGATGAAATCTCCTTTTCCGACCTGGCGGGCTGGCGCGACGATGCGCAGGCCCAGGCGCTGGAAGCCTTCCTTCGGTCTTGCGGGAAGATCACCACAGCCCCCGTAGGCAAGCCCTTCGGTCTGGCCGATGGCGTCGGCGGCAGGATGGGTGACTGGCGCGGCCCTTGCGCCGCCGCGGGCGCGGTCCCCGAGGGTGACGATAGGGCGGCGCGGGCTTTCTTCGAGGCGCATTTCACCCCCTTCCGCCTGAGCGACCGGGGCGAGACCGAAGGGCTGTTCACCGGCTATTATGAACCGCTGTTGAGCGGCGCCAAGACTCCGGGCGGGCGTTTCACCGTGCCGATTCACGGCCTGCCGGGCGATCTGGTGACCGTCAAGCTCGGCCTGTTCTCCGATGATCTGGAGGGGCGCAAGATCACCGGCCGGGTGGTGGACGGGGCGTTGCGGCCCTACCCGCCCCGCGCCGAGATAACCGCCGGGGCGCTCGACGGCCGCGCTCCGGTGCTCGCTTGGGTCGATGATGCCACGGACGCGTTTTTTCTTCATGTCCAGGGTTCGGGCCGCATTGCCCTGGACGGCGGCGGCGTCATGCGCGTCGGCTATGCGGGCGCCAATGGGCGATCCTATGCCAGCATCGGCCGCGCCCTGGTCGAACGGGGCGCGATCAGCCTGCAAGAGGCCTCCCTGCAATCGATCCGCGCCTGGCTGGCGGCCAACCCCGATCAGACGGCGGAAATTCTGGCGCTCAACCCGTCCTATGTGTTTTTCCGCGAGCTCAAGGGCGATGGCCCCCTCGGCGCGCAAGGGGTGGCCCTGACGCCGGCGCGCAGCCTCGCCGTGGACCGTGCGTATCTCCCCCTCGGCGCGCCCCTGTGGCTCGATATTATGGTGCCCGGCGTGGCGTCCGGCGATCCCGACCGCGCCTTGCGCCGCCTGGTGATCGCCCAGGATGTCGGCGGCGCCATCAAGGGGCCGATCCGTGGCGATCTGTTCTGGGGTTTCGGGCCCGAGGCCGAATCGGTCGCCGGGCGCATGAAACATTCGGGCGGTTATGTCTTGCTATTGCCCAAGGCCCTCGCCGAAACTCTGTCATGACCGATTTGAACCAGGACCAGAAAGAACAGCCGCGCGTCGGGCTGTTCGTCACCTGTCTCGCCGATCTGTTTCGACCCTCGGTCGGTTTCGCCGCCGCCCGGCTGCTCGAAGAGGCCGGCTGCCGGGTCGAGGCGCCCCTGGCCCAGACCTGTTGCGGCCAACCGGCCTATAATTCCGGCGACCGGGCGAGCGCCAAGGCGATCGCCGCCCAGGTCATCGACGCCTTCGAGGGTTTCGATTATGTGGTGGCGCCGTCGGGTTCCTGCGCCGGCATGCTGCGCCGTCATTACCCGGCGCTGTTCGCCGGCGATGAGGCCCTGGAAGCGCGGGCCATAGAATTCGCCGGGCGCTGCTGGGAGCTGGTCTCGTTTCTCCATGACCTGCGCGGCATGCGGCGGGTGGCGGCGCGCTTCGACGGTGCCGTCGCCTACCACGACGCCTGCGCCGGTCTGCGCGAACTCGGCATCTCCGAGCAGCCCCGCAGCCTGCTCTCGAGCGTCGCCGGCCTGACCCTCAAGGAGCTGTCGGCCCCCGAGACCTGCTGCGGTTTCGGCGGTCTGTTTGCCGTCAAATATCCCGACATCTCCATCCGCATGGTCTCCGACAAGACCAAGGAGATCGCCGAAACCGGCGCCGAGACCCTGCTCGGCGGCGACCTCGGCTGCCTGATGAACATCGCCGGCCGCCTGTCCCGCGAGGGCAGTCCGATCCAGGTTCGCCATGTCGCCGAGGTGCTCGCCGGCATGGCCGACGGTCCAGCGATTGGGCCGGATATTGGCCCGGCTGTCGAAGAGGGTGACAGCTAGCCATGCGGATCACCACACCGGAATTCTCGGCCAATGCTAAGGCCGCCCTGGCCGATACGGACCTCCAGGACGCCCTCGCCAAGCTGCGTGCCGGCTTCACCGAGCGGCGCAGCAAGGCGACCGAGCGCCTGCCCGAATTCGATGCGCTCTGCGATCAGGCGCGCGCCATCAAGGACCATGTGCTGGCCAATCTCGATGACTATCTGGTGCGCTTCGAGGCCCGGGTCATCGAGGGCGGCGGCGAGGTCCATTGGTGCACCGATGCGGCCGAGGCGCGCGATGTGGTGCTCGCCCTGTGCCGCGCCGCCGGGGCCAAGTCCGCCACCAAGAGCAAATCCATGATCGCCGAGGAAATCGCCCTCAACGACCATCTCGAGGCCCACGGCATCGAGCCCATCGAGACCGACCTGGGCGAATATATCATCCAGTTGGCCGGCGAGCCGCCGAGCCATATCATCGCCCCCGCCGTTCATAAGACCAAGGAAGCGGTGGCCGATCTGTTCTTCGAACATCATGCCCAATACGGCTATAACCAGCGCCACGAGGAAGCGGCGGACCTGTTGGAAGAGGCGCGCCAGGTGTTGCGGTCGAAATATTTCGAGGCCGATGTGGGCATCACCGGGGCCAATTTCCTGATTGCCGAGAACGGATCGATCGTCACCGTCACCAACGAAGGCAACGCCGAGCTGACCCAGATCCTGCCCGACACCCATATCGTCATCGCCAGCCTGGAAAAAATCGTGCCCACCCTGGAGGACGCCACCACCATCCTGCGCGTGCTGGCGCGTTCGGCGACCGGTCAGGAATTTTCCAGCTACACGACGTTTTCCGCCGGTGGCCGCCGCGACGGCGACCTGGACGGGCCGAGCGCCTTTCATGTGGTGCTGCTGGATAACGGGCGGTCCGCCATGCTGGGCGGCGAATTTCAGGACATGCTGCGCTGCATCCGCTGCGGCGCCTGCCTCAATCACTGCCCGATCTACAGCGCGGTCGGCGGCCATGCCTATGGCTGGGTCTATTCCGGCCCCATGGGCGCGGTGCTGACGCCCCAGCTTATCGGCCTCGAGGCCGCCGGCAACCTGCCTAACGCCTCGACCTTCTGCGGCCGCTGCGAAGAAGTCTGCCCGATGAAGATACCCCTGCCCAGGATGATGCGCAGATGGCGCGAGCGGGAATACGAAACCCGGCTGCAACCGGCGGTTTCCCGCTTCGGCCTGGCCCTGTGGTCGTGGTTTGCCCGCCACCCGGCGGCCTATGGCCTGCTCACGCGGCTGGCGGCCCGGGGCCTGGCCCTGATCGGCGGGCGCCGCCGCCGCATCGGCTGGCTGCCGGGTGCGGCGGGCTGGACCGCGGGCCGCGACCTGCCGGCGCCCGAGGGCCGCAGTTTTCGTGAGCTCTGGGCGGCGGGCAAGCGATGAGTTCCCGCGAGCGTATTCTCGGCGCCGTTCGCGCCGGCCTTGAGGGGACTGCCGTGGGCCGCGATCCGGCGGCGGTCGAGGCCCGCCTGGCGGCTCATGCCCCCGGCCTGATCCCGGCGCGCGGCCAGCTCGACGCCGCCGGACGGCTCGATCTGTTCATCGCCATGGCCGAGGAGGTCTCGACCAGCGTGACCCGGGTCGGCGCCATGGCCGAGGTGCCGGCGGCGATTGCCGGTTATCTCGCCGAGCATAATATTGCCCCCATCGCCAAGATCGCCCCCGATCCGGTGCTCGACGCAATTCCCTGGCAAGCGGCCCCCCTGCTCGACCTCACCCGGGGCAAGGGCGAGGATGCCGACAAGGTATCCATCACCAGCGCTTTCGCCGGGATCGCCGAGACCGGCACGGTGATGGCGCTGTCCGGGCCGCACCACCCGACCACCCTCAATATTCTGCCGGAAACCCATGTCGTGGTCCTGCGCGCCGATCAGATCGTCGGCGCCTATGAAGAGGCCTGGGACCGGTTGCGCGCAAGCGGGCGCGGCACGCCGCGAACCATCATGCTGATTACCGGGCCGTCCCGATCGGGCGACATCGAGCAGACGATTCAGCTCGGCGCCCACGGTCCGAAACGGCTCCATCTGGTGATCGTCGATGCCCCTTCGTGAGACATGACCGGTCCTGACGAGGACCCAGGTAAACTTTGGCAGGCGGTGGTCGAGGATGTCGCCCCCCTCAAGGGAAAGCGCGCCCCCGCCGCCCAGCCACCGCCCCGGCGCCCGGCCCAGCGACCGGCAAAGCCCGCGTCCCGGCCCTCGGCCGCCGCACCGTCAGCCAAGCCATCGCCTGCTGAGCCGCCCCTGGTCATGGGCCAGGGCGCCGGCGTCGACAAGCGCACCACCCAGCGCCTCAAACGCGGCCAGCTCCCCATCGAGGCCCGCCTCGACCTGCACGGCTTGACCCAGGCCGAGGCCCACACCCGCCTCGACCGGTTCCTGGCCGGCGCCCAGGATCGCGGCCAGCGCTGCGTGCTGGTGATCACCGGCAAGGGGCGGATCAATCAGGAAGGCGGGGTCCTGCGCCAGATGGTGCCGCGCTGGCTCAATACGCCGCCGAGCCGGGGCCGGGTGCTGTCCATGAGCCAGGCCCAGCCCAAGGACGGCGGCGGCGGCGCGCTCTATCTGCTGCTCAGGAAGCGGCGCTGACATGGCCAAGGAATTTGTCGAGAAGCTTGGCGTTCTGCTGGCCCCGACCCTGGCCGCCCTGCCCGCCGGAGTGACCGTCGAAATCAGGCATTTCTTCAGTGGCGCGGCGGCCTATGCGGACAATCGCATTAGCATCTCGCTGACCCCGGCCGGCCTGGCCATGAAGCTCGCCGAAGACGGCCGCGCCAAGCTCCTGGCGGAAGGCGCCGAGCCCCTGCGCTATTTCCCCAAGGCGACGATCAAGAAACAGTATGTCATCCTGCCCGAGGCGATGTGCGGTGACGCCGAACAGTTTCGCTTCTGGGCCCGTCAGTCCATCGACTACGTGCTCACTCTGCCCGCGCCGAAGCGGAAAAGTTGAACAGCAGAGCGATCAGCGATCAGCGATCAGCAAGAAAAGCAGTGTATGAAACACTTCTAGCTGACGGCTGACGGCTGATAGCTTTCTATTCCTGCTTAACGTCGAGGCGCTCAATGTTGGCCTGGGCGGCTCTAGCGGCGGGGCTTTCGGGGGACTCGTTCAGGATGCGCAGCCAGTCCTGGCGCGCCCCTGCATCGTCGCCGCCGAGGCGACGGATATTGCCCCGCTCGAGCAGGATCGCCGGATCGTCGGGAGCCAGGGCGAAGGCGCGCTCGACATCGTCGGCGGCGAGATCGAGGATTTCCAGATAGCGATAGGCCGCCGCGCGAAAGGCATAGACGTCGCTCCGCGAGGGCGCGGTGTCGAGGGCCAGACTGAGGTCATCCACCGCCTCCCAGTAGGCGCCGAGCGCTGCCTGGGCCTGGGCGCGGTCGACCAGCAGCTCGGGGCTGTCCGGATCGAGCGCCAGACCGGCATCGAGCGCCACCCGCGCCCGTTTCGGATTGCCCGCCTGGAGCCAGGCCTGGCCCGCCTGGCCGAGCAACGCGGCGCGCAGGGAAGCGCGGTTCGCGGATGTTTCCTTGGGCAGGGTGCCTCTGGCCATATCCTCGGCAATGCGCTCGAACACCTCGGCGGCCTCGGCGTCATAGCCGAGCTCGACCAGGGACAGGCCGACACAATGCCAGGCCGGCGCACCGCCCTTCTCATTGCGCCAGGCCAGGGCGGCATCGAACGCCGCGTTGGCGTCGCGGGCGCTCAGGGCGGTGCAGTCCTGGTATCTCTGCTGGTCATCGCCGTCCGACGCGCCCCAGGCTGTCCCTCCCGCCAGCAGCATGACGGCAAAGGCGGCGGCCGATGATTTCATAGCGCGGCGAGGGTCTCGTCGAAGCGTGTGAGAAACTCGTCGCATGCGGCCTCGTCATGGGCCAGGGAGAGATAGAGCTTGGTGCCCATGGGGTTGAGGAAGACTTGGCGGGCGAACAGGCCGAGCATGACGGCGCGGCCCTTGGCGGCGTCGCCGGCCCGGGTCGAGCGATAATCGAACACCGGCCGGTCGGAGAACACGACCTGGGCAAGCGGTCCGTCGCCGATGATCTGGGCCTTGATCTGGCGCCCGTCGAGGACCCGGCGCAGGCCGGCGCGGAGATAGGCGCCGAGGCCATGCAGCCGGTCATAGACACCGTCGCCCGAGAACACCCGAAGCGCCGCCCGCGCCGCCGCCGTGGAGACCGGGTTGCCGCCGAGGGACGAGGCGACCCAGACGTAGCCGTCGCCGCCCATGCGGTCCTCGCGCACCAGATCCATGATATCGGTGCGCCCCCCGAAGGCGCCGATGGGATAGCCGCCGCCCAGGGCCTTGCCGTAGGCCACCAGATCGGGCACCACGCCGTAATACTCTTGAGCGCCGCCGTAGGCCAGGCGGAAGCCGGTGACAACCTCGTCGAAGATGAGCAGCACACCGTGCTCGGCGGTGACCGCCCGCAGGCCCTCGAGGAAGCCCTCGAGGGGCGGCGTGCAGCGCTGCAGGGGCTCGACGATGACCGCCGCGATCTCGGGACCGTGGGCCTCGATGATTGCCCGCGTGGCCGCCAGATCATTGTAGGGGGCGACCAGCACGCGATCCGCCACATCGATCCCGGCGCTCGTCGGGTCGGGCTCGGGGAAGTCACGGAACTTGGTCGGGAACAGGCTGGTGACCCCGGTCTCATCGGCCCCGTGGTAGGCGCCCTCGAACTTGAGAATCCGCGCCCGCCCGGAGAACGCCCGCGCCAGGCGCTGGCAATACATGGTGGCCTCGGTGCCCGAGGCGCAGAAGCGCAAGGCAACGCAGGCCGCGCTCAAGCGGATGATCTCCTCGGCGAGGCCCAAGGAATGCTCATTCACATAGGCGAAGTTCGACCCCAGCGCTGCTTGGGCGGTGACCGCCTCGACCACTTCGGGCCGGGCATGGCCGATCAGCACCGAGCCCCAGCCCATGGAAAAATCGAGGAACTCGCGGCCCTCGCTGTCCCACAGCCGGCAGCCGTCGCCGCGCGCGATGACCATGGCAAGCTCGGGAGGCAGATCGAATTCGCCGTTCGATCCCGCCGGAAAGACGGCAAGCGAACGCTCCGCAAGGCTGGTCATTTATATCCATTCAGGGGCATAATTTACTCGAATCTTTCCACTAGGTTTTATCATGAGCGAATCGCGCCGTCTGTTTTGTTTCGGCCTGGGCTACACCGGGCTCGCCTTGGCGCGGTCCCTGATGGGCGATGGCTGGACCGTGGCCGGCACCTGCCGCGAGGCGGCGCGCCGCGATGCCCTGGCCGCCGAGGGCATCGACGCCTGGCTGTTCGAGGAGTCCAACCCCCTCAAGGATGCCCCTGCCGCCCTGGCCGGGGCGACTCATCTGTTGGCCTCGGCGCCACCGGGTGAGGACGGCGACGCCGCCGCCTTCCTCCATGGCGGGGCGATTGCCGCGACCGAGACCCTGGCCTGGATCGGCTATCTCTCGACCACCGGGGTCTATGGCGATCACGGGGGCGGCTGGGTCGACGAGGACAGCCCGCTCACCCCGTCGAGCGAGCGCAGCGGGCGCCGGGTGGCGGCCGAAAAACAATGGCTCGATTTCTGGTGGAACGACGGCATCCCGACCCAGATTTTCCGCCTCGCCGGTATCTATGGGCCGGGGCGCGGCCCCCTGGCGGCGGTGCGGGCGGGCACGGCCAAGCGCATCCATAAGCCCGGCCATCTGTTCTCGCGCATCCACCGCGATGACATCGTCGCCACCTTGCGGGCCTCCATGGAGCGGCCCAACGGCGGGCGCGTCTACAATGTCTGCGACGACGCGCCGGCGGCTCAAGCCGAAGTGGTGGCCTTCGCGGCCGAATTGCTGGGGCTCGATCCGCCGCCCCTGGTGCCGATCGAAGAAGCCGCCCTGTCGCCCATGGGCTTGAGCTTCTACGCCGACAACAAGCGGGTGCGCAACGACCGCATCAAGAAGGAGCTGGGCGTCACCCTTGCCTATCCCGATTACCGGAGCGGTCTCGGAGCGCTGCTCGATCAAGCAGACTCCCGATGATTTCGGCTGGCGATGATTTGGGCTGGGAGTACAGTCCAACGAGAAGCCAAGATTCGGATAGCGCGGGGCCTGGGAAAAGGCCACTATGAGTTGGCAAGCTCACGCACAAGGATGGGAGGTCCTAATGTTGACGAGTATTCATGAACTGGACCCTGCGTCCTCACCCCCCGAGTTAAAACGGCTGACACCCGATCAGGTAACGGCTTTCGAGAGGGACGGCTTGCTGCTCATGCCGGGACTGTTCAGCGCCGCCGAAATCGAGCCCTTGGCGGAGCTCGCGAGCCATGATCCGCGGATCACCGGCGAAACTGTGGAAATCATCGACTCGACGGGCGGCGGTGCCGAGTTATTCGGCTGGTCGGGGGTTACCGACGACCTGCTGGGCGCCTATGTACGCATCGCCCGCCTGGTCGAGGGCGCTTCGGATCTGCTCGCCGGAGAGCCGGTCTATCACTGGCATTCCAAGCTCAGCTTCAAAAAACCTCACAGCGAGGGCCGCTGGGATTGGCATCAGGATTACGGTTCCTGGTATCTCGAAGGATGTCTGCGACCGGAGATGCTGTCGGTGATGATCGCCGTCGATCCCTGCTCGCTGGACAACGGCTGTGTCGAGTTTATACGCGGGTCGAACACCCTGGGCCGCATTGACCATGTAGCGATCGGTGAATCCCGGGGCGCCGATCCCGCCGTGGTGGCGCGCGCGCTGGAAGAAATGGATCTCGTGACCTGCGAGCTCGAACCCGGAGACGCAGTGTTTTTCCACAGCAATACGTTGCACGCCTCGGGACCCAACCGTTCGGACGGGCCGCGCACGGTGCTCCATATCTCTTATAACACCGTGCGCAACGCGCCCAGCAGGGGCTATGATCATCATGCCTATGTGCCCCTCAAAATTCTGCCCGACGATGTTTTAGAGCGCCGCGCCTACGCCGTGGACATAGACCAGAAGAGTCATGCGGATAGCCGCGATTCCTGGCAACGCGGTCGTGAAAAGCTAGGCAATGTCTACGGTTACGAGGTCAATCGGGACGTATAGGATTAAATCTGCATCTGCTCGATCAGCGCATCGAGGGTGCGGCCCAGGCGGGCGAGGTCGCGGGGTTCCGACAGGCGGTGATCGCCGCCCTTGACCAGGGTGACCTCGACATCGTCGCCGGTCAGACGCTCGGCCAGGGTCAGGGCCGTTTGCCAGGGCACGTCGCGATCCGCCATGCCCTGGATCAGCCGCACCGGGCAATCCAGCGCGATGGGGCCGCCGAGCAGGAGATGATCGCGGGCCTCTTCGATCAGGCCGAGGGTGACCGGATAGGGAGCCTCGTCGTCGTCGGACGCCATATCGATGACGCCCTTGTCCCTCAAGATGCCGCGCCGGTCGGCGTCGAGGCCTTGCCAGATCAGCGTCTCGGTGAAGTCCGGCGCGGCGGCGATACCGACCAGGCCGGCCACCCGGTTGGTGCGCGCCAGGGCGGCGAGCAGCATGATCCAGCCGCCCATGGAGGAGCCGACCAGAACCTGCGGTCCCTCGGTCAGTTGATCGATGGCGGCAATGGCGTCGTCGGCCCAGCGCCCGATGGTGCCGTCTTCGAAGGCGCCGCTCGATTGGCCGTGGCCAAGATAATCGAAGCGCAGATACGCGCGGCCCCGGCGGCGGCAATGGTCTTCGAGCGCCATGGCCTTGGTGCCGGTCATGTCCGACAAAAAGCCGCCGAGGAAAACCACGCCGGGGGAGGCCCCGGCCGTGAAATGATAGGCCAAGCGATGATTGTCGGGTCGATCGATGGCGTCGGGTTCGGTCATGGGGTATGGTCGCCTGAGTTAGGGGGCATGAGACGCTTGTGATGATACAGACTGGGAAGATGCGGTGAAACAATCCTTGCCGACGGTGTTGCAGGTTCTACCGGCGCTTGAGACCGGTGGCGTCGAACGCAGCACGGTCGATATCGCCCAGGCCCTGGTGGTGGCGGGTTGGGGCTCCCTGGTGGCGTCGGCCGGCGGCCCCATGGAAAATGAGCTTCGCCGCGCCGGCGCCGATCACTGGCAGCTTCCCTTAAGCGGCAAAAACCCCTTCGTCATCCGCGCCAACGTGGCCCGGCTCGTAGAGCTGATCGAGGCCGAGGGCGTCGATCTGGTCCATGCCCGTTCGCGCGCTCCGGCCTGGAGCGCATATCATGCGGCGCGGCGCACGGGACGGCCCTTCGTCACCACCTTCCACGGCGCCTATAATTTCAACAACCCGCTCAAACGCCGGTATAATTCGATCATGGCGCGGGGCGACCGGGTGATCGCCAATTCGAAATTCATCGATGCGCATATGGCCGAGCATTACCATCCCGACCCGGCGCGCGTCCGGGTGGTGCCGCGGGGCATCGATTTCGAGCGCTTCGACCCCGAGCAGGTCACCAACGAGCGTATGATCAGGCTCTCGGATCGCTGGCGCCTGCCCGACGGCGCGCCGGTGGTGCTGCTGCCCGGCCGCCTGTCCCGCTGGAAAGGCCATCAGGTGTTGATCGAGGCCTTGGCGCAGCTCGGCCGGCCCGACGTGCGCTGTCTGCTGGTCGGCAGCGATCAGGGGCGCGACAGCTATCACCGCGAGTTGCAGAAACTGATCAAGACCCACGGCCTCGACCAAAGCGTTCATATTGTCGATCATTGCGACGACATGCCGGCCGCCTTCATGCTCGCCGATGTGGTGGTCTCGGCGTCCCTCGATCCCGAGGCCTTCGGCCGGGTGGCGGTCGAGGCTCAGGCCATGGGCCGCCCGACCATCGCCACCGATCACGGCGGCGCCCGTGAGACCCTGGTCCATGGCGAGACCGGCTGGTTGACGCAACCCGGCAATATCCACGCCTTGATGACGGCGCTAGAGGCGGCCCTCGATCTCGATCCGAGCGCGCGCCAGGCCCTGGCCGGGCGCGCCATGGCGCGGGTGCGGGCCAAATTTTCCAAACAAAGCATGTGCGAGGCGACCCTGGCGATCTACGGCGAACTTCTCGACGCCGGTCCGGACGCCATACAGGCGGCCTAGTGGGCTTCATCCACCAGTGAAACGCCAGCTCGTCATCAAGCAAGGCGCGCTTGGCGACATGGTGCTGGCGACCGGCGCGTTCCAGGCCATACGCGCCCACCATGCCGACGATCATCTGGTGCTGCTGACCACCGGCGCCTACGCGGGGTTTGCCAGCGCCAGCGGCTATTTCGACGAGATTTGGATCGACAGCCGGCCGCCCCCATGGCGGGTTTGGCAATGGCTGGCCCTGGGTCGGCGGTTACGCCGCGGCGGTTTCGAGAGGGTCTATGATTTGCAGCATAGCACCCGAACGGGCCTGTATTTCCGCCTGTTCGGCGCGCCGCGGCCCGAATGGTCGGGGATCGCCACGGGCTGTTCCCATCCCCACGACAATCCCCTGCGCGACCAGATGCACACGGTCGAGCGCGAGGCCGAGCAGCTCGCCATGGCCGGGATCGGGGAGACCCCGCCGCCCGACCTGTCCTGGCTGAGCAGTGATATTTCCGATCTTGACCTGCCCGCGCCCTATGCCCTGCTGGTTCCCGGCGGGTCGGCCCACCGGCCCGAGAAGCGCTGGCCGGCGGCGCAGTTTGGCCGGGCGGCGGCGGCCCTGGAGGCGCTCGGCCTGCGTCCGGTGCTGATCGGCGCCGCCGCGGAACGCGGGGCGATGGCCGCCATCGCGGCAGCCTGTCCGCGCGCCATCGACCTCTGTGGGCAAACCGATTTCGGCGCCATCGCCGCATGCGCGCGCGGGGCGTCCCTGGCCATCGGCAACGACACCGGACCCATGCACATCATCGCCACCGCGGGCTGTGCGTCCCTGGTGCTGTTCTCGGTGGCCTCAAAACCGATGCTCACCGCGCCGCGAGGCCCCGAGGTCACGGTCCTGCAGCGAGACTCCCTCGCCGATCTCGGGGTCGATGAGGTCATGGCGGCGCTTAACCTTGCCAAGCCTTGACAGCCCGGGGTTCCTTCTAAATTACGCCATTCTTTTGGGTTGAAACATTGGCCTTAACAAATTATTAACCAGCATGATGCGATTTTCGGCTCGATGATTTCAATTACTCTGCCCGACGGCTCAAGCCGCGAGTACGAACCCGGCGTGAGTGGCGCGGATGTTGCGGCATCTATCGGGCCCGGCCTCGCCAAGGCGGCCCTCGCCATTAAGCTCGATGGCGTCATGATCGACCTGGCAACGCCTATCGACGCTGACGCCGCCATCGAAATTATCACCATCAAAAGCCCCGAAGCGCTCGATCTGATCCGCCACGATACGGCCCATGTCATGGCCGAGGCGGTCAAGGAACTCTACCCCGAGACCCAGATCACCATCGGCCCCAACATCGAAGACGGCTTCTTCTATGATTTTGCGCGCGAAACCGCGTTCACGCCCGATGATCTGGAGATCATCGAGAAGCGCATGCACGAGATCGTCAAGCGCAACGAGCCGATCAGCCGCGAGGTCTGGGCGCGCGACGAGGCGATTGCCTTCTTCAAGAGCCAAGGCGAGCATTACAAGGCCGAGATCATCGCCGGCCTGCCCGAGGGCGAGACCATCACCCTCTACCGCCAGGGGGATTTCATCGACCTTTGCCGGGGCCCGCACCTGCCCTCGACGGGCAAGGTCGGCCGCGCCTTCAAGCTGATGAAGCTGGCCGGCGCCTATTGGCGCGGCGATTCAAAAAACGCCATGCTGCAGCGCATCTACGGCACCGCCTGGACCAATGAGCAGGACCTGGCCGATCATCTGCACCGCATCGCCGAGGCCGAACGCCGCGATCACCGCCGCCTGGGCCGCGAGATGGGGCTGTTCCATTTCCAGGAAGAGGCCGTCGGCATGGTGTTCTGGCACCCCAACGGCTGGACCCTCTACCGCGAGATAAAAAATTACATGCGGCGCAAGCTCGACGCCGCCGGTTATGTGGAGGTCAACACCCCGCAGCTCGTGAGCCGCAGCCTGTGGGAGGATTCGGGCCATTGGGACAAGTTCCGCGAGAACATGTTCACCGTCGAGACCGACGATCATATCCATGCCTTGAAGCCGATGAACTGCCCCTGCCATGTGCAGATTTTCCGCCAAGGCCTGAAAAGCTATCGCGATCTGCCCTTGCGCATGGCCGAGTTCGGCGCCTGCCACCGCTACGAGCCCTCCGGCGCCCTGCACGGGCTCATGCGGGTGCGCGGCTTCACCCAGGACGACGCCCATATCTTCTGCACCCCCGATCAGATCAACGCCGAGAGCGCGGCTTTTTGCGAGCTGGCCCTCGGCATCTATCGCGATTTCGGTTTCGAGGATGTGGTCATCCGCTTCGCCGACCGGCCCGAGGTGCGCGCCGGCTCCGACGAGGTCTGGGACCGCGCTGAGGCCGCCCTGCGCACCGCCGCCGAACAGGCCGGCGTCGAGTATGAACTGAACCCCGGCGACGGCGCCTTCTACGGCCCCAAGCTGGATTTCGTCCTGCGCGACGCGATCGGGCGCGAATGGCAATGCGGCACCCTGCAGGCCGATTTCGTGCTGCCCGAGCGCCTCGATGCGAGCTACATCGGCGATGACGGCGAAAAGCACCGCCCGGTCATGCTGCACCGGGCGATCCTCGGCTCGTTCGAGCGGTTTATCGGCGTTCTCATCGAACATTACGCCGGGAAATTCCCCCTCTGGCTGGCCCCGGTTCAGGTGGTGGTCGCCACGGTGACGCGGGATGGCGATGATTATGCGCAAACCGTCGTCTCTGCCCTAAAAGCCGCCGGCCTGCGGGTCGGGCTTGACGTGAGCAACGAAAAGATCGGCTATAAGCTGCGCCATCACAGCCTCGCCAAGGTGCCGGTATTCATGGCTATCGGCAAACGCGAGGCCGAGGAAAACACCGTATCGATCCGCCGCATGGACGCCGAGGGCCAAGAAGTCCTTGCGCTCGATGAGGCGGTCGCTAAACTCAGCGTAGAGGCTGAGCCCCCTGGGGCCCGAGCCTGAGATAACTTTTAAAAGGATTCATTAAATAGCCAGACCAAGAGTCTTCACACCGCCGGTTCGACAGGGCCCGCGGGTGAACGAGTTCATCGAGGCGGATCCGATCCGCCTGGTTGACCAGGATGGTGAGATGGTGGGCGTGGTGCCGCGCGAGCGCGGGCTGGAACTCGCCGATGAGGTCGGTCTCGATCTCGTCGAAGTCTCGCCGAACGCCGATCCTCCGGTATGCAAGCTGCTCGATTACGGCAAGTTCAAATACATCGCCCAGAAGAAGGCGAACGAAGCACGCAAACGCCAGAAGACGATCGAGGTCAAGGAAATCAAAATGCGCCCGACCATCGACAATCACGATTATCTCGTGAAGCTGCGCTTCATGGAGAAATTCATCGAGAGTGGCGATAAGGTCAAGGTGACCATGCGTTTTCGCGGCCGTGAAATGGTCCACCAGGATCTCGGCATGAAGGTGCTGATGCGGGTGCGCGACGACCTCGACGCCCATGCCAAGATCGAACAGTATCCCAAGGTCGAGGGTCGTCAGATGACCATGGTGATGTCGCCGCGTTAAGCCCCAGCGATATGTGAACACCAGTTTGGGCGCTTGAACGCCGTTCGATCCTTCATCAAACGTAGTGGTCTGAAGGGCGCGTTCCCATGGATTTATTCGCGCAAACTTAACCTGGGTTAGTGTGACGTCCGCCGGGCGCCGATAGATTCGCACCCATACCTCGCCTTACCCGGAATGACTTAGCCCCGCCGACGCCAAGCGTTTGCGGGGCTCTTTCTGTGCGTGGGGGCGGGGGCCGCCCCTCCCCGCGCTTGCAATTGCCGGGGGCGCTCGCTATAAGCTGTGCTCTCGTTTGAAGCGGTCCGGCCTACGGCATGCCCAGCCGCTTATTTTCGTCAATAATTCGCCGCTTATCGTGGGGTTTTCGGCCCCAAACCAAGCCGGCCTAAACGTCAGGACAGATCAAATGCCGAAGCTCAAATCGAAGAGCAGCGCCAAGAAGCGCTTCTCGCTCACCGCTACCGGAAAAATGCGCCGGAATTTCGCCTGTAAGAACCACATGCTTCGCAGGCGCTCCCAATCGATGAAACGCAAGGCTCGCGGCACCACCATCATGTGCCGCGCCGACAGCAAGATCATCAAAAAATTCCTACCCTACGCGTGAGGAGATAATTCCATGGCTCGTGTCAAACGGGGCGTCACCGCCCATGCCCGCCACAAGAAAATCCTGGATCGCGCCAAGGGCTATCGCGGACGCTCGAACAGCTGTTTCCGGATCGCCCTGGAGAAGGTCGAAAAGGCGCTGCAATACGCCTATCGCGACCGCCGGGTGCGCAAGCGCACTTTCCGCGCCCTGTGGATTCAGCGCATCAACGCCGCCGCGCGGCTCAATGGCCTGACCTACGCCAAGTTCATGAATGGCCTGTCGCGTTCCGGCGTGGCGCTCGACCGCAAGGTGCTGGCCGACCTCGCCGTGCGGGAGCCCGAAGCCTTCAAGGGGCTGGTGGAGAAGGCGCAGTCGGCGCTCGCCAACTGACAGCGCGCCTATCCAAAATATGGTGTAATAAGGGGCCTTGTCGCAGGGCCCCTTATTTTTTCCACACCCTATTTTTCCACAATGGTATCCAGTGAGATGAAAGACCTCGAAGCGCTCCGCGAGACCCTGCTGGCCGATATCGCCGAAGCTAAGGATCTCGCCGCCCTCGACCGGGTGCGCGTTACCGCCCTCGGCAAGAAGGGCTCGGTGACGGCGCGGATGAAGGGTCTGCGCGAGCTCGATGGCGAGGCGCGAAAGGCCGCCGGGGTGGCGCTCAATGCCCTGAAGGATGAGCTGGCGGCGGCGCTGGACGATCGCCGCGCGATCCTCGACGGCGCCGCGGTCGAGGCGCGCTTGGACCAAGAGCATGTGGACATCACCCTGCCCGGTCGCGCCGCCCCCGAGGGCCGCGTCCATCCGGTCAGCCAGGTGCTCGACGAAATCATCGCGATCTTCGGGGATATGGGGTTCAGTATCGCCGAAGGCCCCGACATCGAGGATGAATTCCATAATTTCGAGGCGCTCAACATCCCGCCCGAGCACCCGGCGCGCCAGGAGCACGACACGTTTTATTTTGCCCCCGATGCGAACGGCGTCCGCAAGCTGTTGCGCACCCATACCTCGCCGGTTCAGGTGCGCTCCATGCAGGCCCACGGCGCGCCCCTGCGCATCATTTCGCCAGGCCGCACCTACCGCTGCGATTCGGACCAGACCCACACGCCGATGTTCCATCAGGTCGAGGGGCTGGTCATCGACGAGGCGACTCATATGGGCCATCTCAAGGGCTGTCTGGCCGATTTCGTCACGGCCTTTTTCGAGGTCGGCGATGTGCCCATGCGGTTCAGGCCGAGCTATTTCCCCTTCACCTCGCCCTCCGCCGAGGTCGATATCGGCTGCACCCGCAAGGACGGTACCTTGTCGATCGGCGGCGATGGCTCTGATTGGCTCGAAATTCTCGGCTGCGGCATGGTCCATGAAAAGGTGCTGGTCAATTGCGGCATTGATCCGGCGGTCTATCAGGGCTTCGCCTTCGGCATCGGCATCGACCGTCTCGCCATGCTGAAATACGGCATCGCCGACCTGCGCGGCTTCTTCGACGCCGATCTGCGCTGGCTGCGCCACTACGGCTTCGCGGCGCTCGATGTGCCGACCCTTCCGGCCGGGCTTGCTCGATGAAAGAATTGGCCCGGTGAAAGATTTGGCTCGATGAAAGATTTGGCCCGATGAAGTTCACCCTGTCCTGGCTCAAGCGCCATCTCGAGACCGACGCGGACCTGGCGGCGATCACCGACCGGCTCACCGCCCTCGGCCTCGAGGTCGAGTCGGTCCTCGACCGGGGGGCGGCGCTATCGGCGTTCACCGTGGCCCATGTGATCGAGGCCAAGCCCCACCCCAACGCGGACAGTTTACGGGTCTTGCGGGTCGATACCGGGCGCGGCGAGGTCCAGGTGGTGTGCGGCGCGTCCAACGCCAGGGCCGGCATGAAGGGCGTGTTCGCCGGCGCCGGCCAGGTCATTCCGGGCAGCGGCCTGAAGTTGAAACAGACCAAGATCCGCGATGTGGAGAGCAACGGCATGCTGCTGTCCGAGCGCGAACTCGGCCTCGGCGCCGACCATGACGGCATCGTCGAGCTGCCCGACGATGCGCCCCTGGGCGAGCCCTTTGCCGCAACGCTCGGCCTCGACGATCCGCTCATCGACATCGCCATCACGCCGGATCGCGGCGATTGCCTGGGCGTCTACGGCATTGCCCGCGATCTGGCGGCGTCGGGCCTGGGATCCCTCAAGCCCCATGACGAGACCCCGCTCCCCGGCGGCTTCGACAGCCCGATCAATGTCCATCTCGATTTCGCGCCGGACCATGCGGACGCCTGTCCCTTGTTCATCGGCCGCACTATCCGGGGCGTCGCCAACGGGCCGAGCCCCAAGTGGCTGCGCGACCGGCTGGTCTCCATCGGCCTGCGCCCGATCTCGGCCCTGGTCGATATCACCAATTGGATGACCTTCGACCTGGGCCGTCCGGCCCATATCTTCGACGCCGACCGCATCAAAGGCGATCTGCGTCTTCGCCTCGGGAAAAAGGGCGAGAAATTCTCCGCCCTCGACGAGCGCGATTACGAGATCGACGAGACCATGGTGGCGATCTGCGACGACAGTGGCTTCATCAGCCTGGCCGGCGTCATGGGCGGGGCGTCCACCGGCTGCACCGACGAGACCAAGAACGTGTTCCTCGAAATCGCCCTGTTCGATCCCCTGCGCACCGCCGCCACGGGCCGGGCGCTGGGCGTTGAGAGCGACGCGCGCTATCGTTTCGAGCGCGGCGTCGATGCGGATTTCATGGCGCTTGGCGAACGGATGGCGAGCCGCTTGATCCTCGAGATTTGCGGCGGCGAGGCGAGCCGGCCGGTGGTCGCCGGGGCCAAGCCCGAGACCGCCCGCAAGGTGCCCTTTGACCCTGCGCGGGTGGCTGCCCTGGGCGGCGTTCATATCGACGCGGATGATTCCCGCAAAATTCTTGACCGCCTCGGCTTCACCGTGGGCAAGGGGTCTGTCACCACGCCGACATGGCGGCCCGATATCGAGGTCGAATCCGATGTCGTCGAGGAGGTGCTCCGCATCCACGGCTTCGACAACATCGCCGCCGTCTCCCTGCCCCGCGAGCACGGTGTCGCCGTGCCGGTGCTGACCGTTGCTCAGAAGCGCGTGGGCTGGACCAAGCGGGCCCTGGCGGCGCGCGGCCTGGTCGAGGCGGTGACCTGGTCCTTCATCTCCGAGCCCCAGGCGGCCCTGTTCGGCGGCGGGGCGGCGGCCCTGCGCCTGGCCAATCCGATCAGCTCCGAGCTCACCGACATGCGGCCCTCCCTGCTGCCCGGCCTGATGGCGGCGGTGGCGCGCAATATCGACCGCGGCTTCGACGATCTCGCCCTGTTCGAGGCCGGCCATGTCTATAGCGGCCTGGAAGCGGGCGACCAGGCCATGGTGGCGACCGCCGTGCGCCGGGGGCGCAGCGGGTCGCGGCACTGGCTGGAGCCGCCCCGTCCGGTCGATGCCTTTGACGCCAAGGCCGATGCCCTGGCCGCCATCGCCGCCTGTGGCGGGCCCGTCGACAAGGCTCAATTCACCGCCGATGCGCCCGCCTGGTATCATCCCGGCCGGTCCGGCTCGATTCGCCTGGGGCCCAAGGTTCTGGCCCATTTCGGCGAGCTTCACCCGCGCGTGCTGACGGCGCTCGACGTGGCCGGCCCCCTGGTCGGTTGCGAGATATATCTGGCCGCCATTCCCGAGGCCAAGGCCAAGCCGGGCCGCGCCAAACCGCCGCTCAAGCTCTCGCCCTACCAATCGGTGAAGCGTGATTTTGCCTTCGTGGTCGATGAGGCAACCTGCGCCGGCGACCTGCTGCGCGCGGCGCGCGGCGCCGACAAGCAGCTCATCGATCAGGTGGCGGTGTTCGACAGCTTCTCGAGCGCCGCCCTGGGCGAGGGCAAAAAATCCATCGCCATCGCGGTGACCCTGCAACCGACCGATCGAACCCTGACCGACGCCGACATCGAGGCGGTCTCGGCGCGCATCGTCGCCGCCGTCGAAAAGGCCACCGGCGGGACATTGCGGGGCTAAATGGCGGAGTTCGATTGGGCGATTATTGGCGGGGCTGCGGCAGGCCCCTATTTCATCGCCGCTTTCCTCGCCTCCCTGGTCGAGTTCGTCGAGGCGATGACCATCATACTGGCGGTCGGAACGACGCGAGGCTGGCGGCCCGCCCTGCTCGGCGCGGCGACGGGGGCCGTGCTTCTCATCGTTCTGGTGGTGCTGCTCGGGCCGGCCTTGCGGCTCATCCCCATCGCCGTCCTCCAGCTCTTCATCGGCGTCCTGCTGCTGCTGTTCGGCATGCGCTGGCTGCGCAAGGCCATGCTGCGCTCCTGCGGCGTCATCGCGCTCCACGACGAGGTGCAAATCTTCGATGAGGAAACCAAGCAGTTGCGCGATGCCGGTGCGGTCTCTATCGCCGGGGTCGATGTCATCGGCTTCATCACCACCTTCAAGGCAACCGTCCTCGAAGGGCTCGAGGTGGTGTTCATCGTCATCGCCATTGGCGCCGGCGGCGGCATGCTGCTGCCGGCGAGCCTGGGCGCGGCGGCGGCGCTGGTCCTGGTCGTCGCCCTCGGCCTGGCGCTGCACCGCCCCTTGGCGCGGGTGCCGGAGAACGCCCTGAAATTCACCGTCGGCATCCTGATCACCACCTTCGGGGTGTTCTGGATCGGCGAAGGGCTGGGCCTCGCCTGGCCGGGCGATGATTGGGCCTTGCTGTGGCTCGCCCTGGTCATCCTCGCCGCTTCCCTGGCGACCGTCCGGCGGGTTCAGGTGCGTCTGGCGGTCGCGCCGTGAGCTTCAAGGCCATTATCAATGAGCTGTTCGGCCTGTTCGTCGATGACGGCAGCCTGGCCGTCAACCTGCTGGTCTGGACCGTCTGCGCCGGCGCTACCCTGGTGCTGCTCGCCGACGGCGGCGTCTGGCAGGCCCCGCTCATGACCGCCGGCTATCTCGCCATCCTGATCGAAAACGTCCTGCGCTCGGCGCGCGAAAGCAAATCCTCATGACCGACCTATCCCATATCCGCAACTTCGCCATCATCGCCCATATCGATCATGGCAAATCGACCCTGGCCGACCGCTTGATCCAGCATTGCGGCGGCCTCGCCGAGCGCGAGATGCAGGCCCAGGTGCTCGACAGCATGGACATCGAGCGCGAGCGCGGCATCACCATCAAGGCGCAGACCGTGCGCCTGTTCTACAAGGCGTTGAACGGGGTCACTTACACCCTCAATCTGATCGACACCCCGGGCCATGTGGATTTCACCTATGAGGTGAGCCGCAGCCTGGCGGCCTGCGAGGGCTCGCTGCTGGTGGTCGATGCGAGCCAGGGCGTCGAGGCCCAGACCCTGGCCAACGCCTATCTCGCCATCGACGCCGGTCACGAAATGGTGCCGGTGATCAACAAGATCGATCTCTCTGCGGCCGAGCCCGACCGGGTGCGCGCCCAGATCGAGGATGTCATCGGTATCGACGCCACGGACGCGGTGGAAATTTCCGCCAAGAGCGGCCTCGGCATCGTCGATGTGCTCGAGGCCCTGGTCGAACGCCTGCCGGCGCCCGAGGGCGACGCCACGGCGCCTCTCAAGGCGCTGCTGGTGGACAGCTGGTACGACGCCTATCTCGGCGTGGTCGTGCTGGTCCGCGTCATCGACGGCCGCTTGACCAAGAAAATGAAGATCAGGATGATGGGAACGGGCGCCGACTACCGGGTCGAGCGGATCGGCGTCTTCTCGCCCAAGCAGGAGAGCGTCGACGCCCTCGGTCCCGGTGAGGTCGGGTTTCTGACCGCGGCGATAAAGACGGTGGCCGATTGCTCCATCGGCGACACCATCACCGATGCGCGCAACCCCACGGCGCAGCCGCTCACCGGCTTCAAGCCGTCGGTGCCGGTGGTGTTCTGCGGGCTGTTCCCGGCCGATGCGGCGGATTACGAGGACTTGCGCGAGAGCCTCGGCAAGCTGCGCCTCAACGACGCCAGCTTCCATTACGAGGCCGAGACCTCGGCGGCCCTCGGCTTCGGCTTCCGCTGCGGCTTCCTCGGCCTGCTGCATCTCGAAATCATCCGCGAGCGGCTGATGCGCGAGTTCGATCTCGACCTCACCACCACGGCGCCCAGCGTGATCTACCGGGTGGCGCTTTATGACGGCTCGTTCGTCGAGCTGCACAATCCGGTGGACATGCCGCCGCCCGAACAGATCGATCATATGGAAGAGCCCTGGATCAAGGCGACGATCATGGTGCCCGACGAGCATTTGGGCGGCGTGCTGGCGCTCTGTACGGAGAAACGCGGCGTCCAGCTCGACCTGACCTATGCGGGAAGCCGGGCCATGGCGGTCTACCGCCTGCCGCTCAACGAGGTGGTCTATGATTTCTACGATCGCCTGAAATCGGTGTCGCGGGGCTACGCCAGCTTCGATTATCACAGCGACGGCTATGAGCTCGGCGATCTCGTCAAGGTCACCATCCTGGTCAATAGCGAGCCGGTCGATGCGCTCTCCCTGGTCGTCCATCGCTCGACCGCCGAGAGCCGCGGCCGCGCCCTGTGCCAGCGGCTGAAGGAGCTCATCCCGCGCCAGCTTTTCCAGATCGCCATTCAGGCCGCCATCGGCGGCAATATCATCGCCCGGGAGACCGTGCGCGCCCTGCGCAAGGACGTCACCGCGAAATGCTACGGCGGCGATGCCACCCGCAAGCGCAAGCTGCTCGACAAGCAGAAGAAGGGCAAGAAACGCATGCGCCAAATCGGCAATGTGGAAATCCCCCAGGAGGCCTTCCTGGCGGCCCTCAAGACGCCTGATTCTTAGTAGAAGATGCTTCTGCGGCGCTTGCTCCGCAGGGTCACCGTGAGGAGCGCGCCGGGCAGGGCGAGGACGAGCCAGAGCGGCTGGAGCAGCACCGGTATCATGATCTCGCTCCACAGCCAGGGGCTGACCGATTTCTCGATAAAGGCGCCGAGGCCGACCAGGCTGTTGGCGTTGAAGCTCGCCCAGGCGGCCCCGAAGGAGACCGACTCCCAGACTCCGTCGCGCCACCAGCCGAAGGCTTCATATCCCACCGCGGCGAGGGCGCCCAGCAGCAACGCCCAGCCCTTCAGCCGGCCGATGAGTAACACTCTGCGCATGACCCGTTCCCCAACTACATTTTGAGGCAGTTTAGCCCGATTACGGGATTTGGAAAACCGTCCATGGAGAGGCCCGCGCGGCCCCACCGCCCCGCGCCTTGCTTTGCCGGCCTGCTTCGCTATAGTCCCCGCGCGAAACCCTAGGAGGGGTGGCCGAGTGGCTTAAGGCGCACGCCTGGAAAGCGTGTTCACCGAAAGGTGTCCGGGGTTCGAATCCCCGTCCCTCTGCCACAACCCTGTTCGCTCAAGTTCGTAGCCGTATTAAAAACCTCCAGCCTTTCTGGGCTTAAAAGCCAAATTTGTCCGCTGGTGTTCTCTTGTGTTTGCCACAATCCGCGTTTATGGTATGGGTAGAAACATGGGTAGATAAATTGGCATGGCGCGTGAGATCAACCGACTATCCTCTCGAGCCGTGGCGACGCTCGCGGAACGAGGGCGCTATGCGGACGGCGGCGGGCTTTATTTGCAAATCTCCGCTTACGGCACCAAGGCATGGGTTTCCCGCTACACGCTCAATGGCGAGTCCCGCGAAATGGGGTTGGGCTCGCTGAACACCGTGTCGCTCGCAGAGGCCCGTGAAGCAGCCAGAGAATGCCGCAAACTGATCCGGGAGGGAATAGACCCCATATCCCAACGGCGCGCCGAGAAGGCAGCAAGACAGCTTGAAGGCGCAAAGGCAATGACCTTCCAGCAATGCGCCGAAGACTACGTCCGTTCCCATGGCGAGGCATGGCGGAGCATCAAACACGCGGCCCAATGGAGCAGAACATTGGAAAGCTACGCATTTCCGGTGATCGGAAGGTTGCCTGTCCAGGCTGTGGACACAGCCTTGGTCATGAGAATATTGAAGCCGATCTGGTCGACGAAGACGGAAACGGCGACCCGAGTGCGCGGGCGAATCGAAGTGACCCTCGATGCTGCTAAAGTTCTTGGATATCGTTCTGGCGAGAATCCCGCCCGCTGGCGCGGCCATTTGGATAAGCTGCTGCCCTCACCTGAAAAAATAAGAAAGATTAGGCACCACCCCGCCCTGCCCTACAACGAAATGGGTGCGTTCATGGTGAAACTTCGACTGCGCGGCGCCGTCGCGGCGCGGGGGCTAGAGTTTTTGATTTTGACGGCCGCGCGGACCAGCGAGGTTACTGGCGCGCGTTGGGACGAGGTAGATATTGCGGAAAGGATTTGGACGATTGCCGCCAGCAGGATGAAGTCGCGTAAAGAGCACCGAGTTCCGCTGTCCCCCGATGCTCTTTCCGTGTTGCTGGCTATGAGTGCGACGCGGCAAAATGATTTCATCTTTCCCGGTAACCGCCCACAGAGTCCCTTGTCCAACATGGCCTTCCTGCAATTGTTGAAGCGCTTGGAGCGCGGCGATCTGACAGTGCACGGCTTTCGTTCATCATTCCGGGATTGGACGGCGGAGCGCACCTCGACCCCAAGAGAGGTTGCGGAAATGGCGCTTGCTCACGTCGTCACGGATAAGGTAGAGGCCGCATATCTCAGAAGCGATTTGTTCGACAAGCGCCGACGCTTAATGGACGATTGGGCAACGTTCTGCGCGCAGATTCCCATGGAAAAGGGCGAGACGGTCGTTCCATTGAGGGGGACGTGAGCTTTGGACCGCGACGAGGACGAGCTTTTTGCGCTCTGCTGCGAGCTGTCGGATCAGCTTCAAAAGGCCGCTGATCTATGGGGCGCCGTTGGACCAGACACGGACCCTGAACGATCCTCGAAAGAACAACAGCGCGGGGTGATGATTTTCGCGCTCAACGCAGTTTTGGAATTCATTCATGATCTGGACGGCGAACCCCGCTCGCGCATGGTTCTCCTGTCACTGTGGAATGCGCTTCTGAATCTAGAGCTCGGAAAACGTGATCCGCACCTATTGCCCAGGAAAGTGATAGGTCGAGTTGAAGGTGTCGCGGCTGAAACCGTACAGCAGCCGATGAGGAGTGGGTCCAACTGGTACGATCAGATGAAGAAACGGCAACATGACGGTGAGTTCGGATAGGGCGTCTTGAGCCATGATCGATTTCTTAGCTTAACCAACAGAGATAAACCATGAGGGACGATGCGCGATCCGCCAACGGAAATCAATACTCAGGGGTCGGTTGCATCGACCGGTTGAGGCGGCACCCGAATGCGGACATTCGGAGGGTGGTCACGGAACATCTTTGAATGACCCTGAGCAGACCTTCGACACGGTATCAATATTCTGACCCCAACAACCTACAACTCTTGTAATCTACGCCCTGGGAAATGTCCTGGGGGAGCGATGGTTGCCAAGACGAGCGTCGTGATTGATGGCAATGCGATGGAAATCCTGGTGTTCGAGCCCCAGGGTGACGGTCCGGTTCCAGGCATCGTCATCGCTCAGCACCTGCCGGTCGCCCACGCCGGCCTTGAGAAGGACCCGTTCACAATCGACGTCGGCGAACGGCTGGCGCGCGCCGGCTACGCCTGTGTCATTCCCTACGTCTTCCACTGGTGGCCGCCGGACGAAGACATCGAGGTCAAGCGCGCCGAGTTCCGCGACGACTGGACCGTCGCCGACATGGCCGCGGCCTATGACGTGCTGGCCGGCATGGCCAAGGTGGACGGCGACCGGATCGGTGTCATCGGGCACTGCTGGGGCGGCCGTGTCGCCTGGCTGGCCGCCTGCCACAACCCGGGCTACAAGGCCGCGGCGGTGTTCTACGGCGGGCGCATCAAAGTCGCCATGGGGCCTGGCGCCGTGCCGCCGAGCGAGCTCGTCCACCGCATTCCCTGTCCCATGATCGGTATCTTCGGCAACGACGACGAGAACCCGTCACCGGCCGACGTCGACGACCTCGACGCCGCGCTGACGGCGGCTGGCGTCGCGCACACCTTCCATCGCTACGATGGCGCCGGGCACGGCTTCCAGGACTTCGGCGACGTGACACGCTACCGCAAAGCGGCCTCCGCCGACGCCTGGGACAAACTGCTCGCCTTCTTCGATACCGAGCTGACTTAGACTTAGAGGCTGCCGCGGCGTGGGCCGCAGATAAGCTCGAAAATGCGGGTGCAATCGCTGTCCGGCATCTCGCTATCCGCCCTCTGCCATATCTCGGCCACCCGTTTTGCGATATCCAGTTGGGAACCACCGGTGCGGGCGCTCTCCACGTATAGCCGTAGGTCCTTGGCCATCAACGCCGTCTGGAATCCGCAATCGAAGGTGCCGCTGAGAATGCGGTTGGGGAACTTGTCGCTGGTTGCCGTGTTGCGGCCCGTCGAGGCGTTGAGCACGTCGACGACGGTGCGCGGGTCCAACCCTTGCGTCT
>ERZ813253.81-NODE-81-length-35194-cov-7.110531_pt1 | contig 35194 bp, 25 predicted proteins | sample MGYA00520893_ERZ813253 | MGnify/ENA primary metagenome ERZ813253 (study PRJEB31669, sample SAMD00080414) | marine metagenome | biome: oceanic hadal pelagic zone biome; feature: marine hadalpelagic zone; material: sea water | place: Pacific Ocean:Izu-Bonin Trench...
GGCGCACGGTATCGAGCTGGGTTGAGCGCGCCTCGGTGGTCGCTGAAATGTCGAGCACCACCAGCTCGTCGGCGCCCTGGGCCTCGTAGAGGGCGCCCAGCTCGGCCGGGTCGCCGGCGTCGCGCAGGCCCTGGAATTTGACCCCCTTGACGACGCGGCCATGATTCACGTCGAGACAGGGGATGACGCGTTTGCACAGCATGGTCAGGCTGTCCTCTCGAGCCAGCGTGCGATCAGCGCCTGGCCCCAGGCGCTCGACAGTTCGGGATGGAACTGGCAGGCGAGCAAGGACCCGCGCTCCAGGGCGGCGATGAAGGGCTCGCCATGAACGGCGGTCGCCACGGCCCAATCGTTTGGCCTATCGTCCGGTAAGGGCGGCGTCGCCTTGTAGGAATTGGCGAAATAGCCGTGGCCGCTCTCGATCAGGCCGCACCCCGGGCCCGCTTCGACCCGGTTCCAGCCCAGTTGCGGGCAGCGCACGGTCTCGGGCAGGCGGGTTATCCTGCCGGGGATGACGCCGAGGCCCTGGATTCCCGGGCTCTCCTCGCTCTCCTCGAACAGAAGCTGGAAGCCGACACAGACGGCGAAGGTCGCCCGTCCGGCCTTGATCCGAGCGGCCAGGGGATCGGCGAAGCCTTGTTCTCGGATATGGCTGATCGAGGCGGCGAAGGCGCCGACGCCGGGCATGACCACCCGGCGGGCCGTTTCGATCTGATCGGCGTTCTCGACCATCTCCACGGCGGCGCCGAGGCGGTTGAAGGCGGCCTTCACCGAGGCCAGGTTGGCGGTGCCCGTGGGGACGATGAGAACGTCGCTCACAGCACCCCCTTGGTGCTCGGTACGCCGTCCTCCCCGGTTTGCGCGACGGCCTGGCGGAGCGCCAGGGCGACGGCCTTGAAGGCGGCCTCGGCGCGGTGGTGGTCGTTTTCGCCGCGCAGGATTTCCACATGCAGCGTCGCCCGCGCCGCCATCGCCAGGGAGCGCAGGACATGGCCGATGTTTTCGCAGGCCAGGCCGCCGAGGGCTTCGTGCTTGAGGCCCAGGTCGACATAGGCGTAGGGCCGCCCCGACAGGTCGATGACGGCGCGCGCCAGGGCTTCATCGAGGGGCGCGTAGGCCGAGCCGAAGCGGGTGATCCCCGACCGCTCGCCGAGGGCTTCATCGAGCGCGGCGCCCAGGGCCAGGGCGCAATCCTCGGCGCTGTGGTGATCGTCGATATGAAGATCGCCCTTGCAACTCAAGGTGAGATCGAACCGGGCATGCTTGGCCAGGGTGCTCAGCATGTGATCGAGAAATCCGATGCCGGTGGCGACCTCGGCGATGCCGGTGCCGTCGAGATTAAGCGCGACCGATATTTCGGTCTCCTTGGTCTTGCGTGAGATTTCTGCTTTGCGCGCGCTCATAATCGACCTCTCAGGGCACGATCTGGGCGATTTCGATGACCACGATATCGGTGCCGCCGCAGGCCTTGATCTCAGGGATCGCGCGGGCCAGAACGTCGCGCGGCACCGCCGCCTTCACTGCAAAACCCTGGCCGGCGTTGAGCGGCGAGACCGTCGGCTCGCGCATGCAGGGCATCGCCGCAATCAGCTCATCGAGGCGGTCGGCGGGCACGTTGACCTCGACCATCACCCGCTTGCGCGCTTCCAACACGGCGCGCAGGATCAGGACGAACCGCTCGATGCGCTCGCGCCGCTCGGCGTCGTCGAGCAGCTTCGGGTTGGCGTAGAGCCGGGTCGACGAGGTCATCAGCTCATCGGTGATGATCAGATTGTTGGCCTCCAGGGTCGCCCCGGTGGCGGTCACGTCGACGATATAGTCGGCGTCCTCGGGCGGAAACACCTCGGTGGCGCCGTAGGCGCGCAGGATACGGCCTTCGAGCTTGCGGTCCGCAAGCCAGACGCGGGTCAGATTGGTGAATTCAGTGGCCACTACGAAGGGCTTGTCGGCGTTCGCTTTTTTCGCCAGAAATTCGGGCGTTGTAGCGGCCACCAACTGAATGGGGTTGAGCCCGGTATCGAGTAGCTCGACCAATTCCAGATCGAGTTCGGCGACCCAATCGGCGCCGGCGAAGCCAATGTCCCGCGACCCCTCCTGGAGCATTTCCACCATGTTCTGGGGCTTCAGGAACTTGACCTCATAGTCTTCCAAGGAGATGCGCGGCCGGTATTCCCGGGGCCCGTGGGCGAGCCGGATACCGGCGTCGGCCAGCAGGCGCACCACTTCCTCCTGCATGCGCCCCTTGGGCAGGCCAAGGCGGATGGGCGGCCGATCCGAAGATCCCGTCATGAGTACCGTTCCCGTATTGTCGTCGTTGGTGAGGGCGCAGTTAGTAGCCCATCCACCGGGGCGGCGGCAAGCAGATTTAGCAATCCCCAGTCTTAAGCCCTAACAATCCAGCGTGTTGTCGCGCTCCCATTGGCTTAGGCTCCGGGAATAGCTGTCCCATTCTTCGAGCTTGAGCTTGACGAAGGCGGAGACCAGCTCGTCGCCGAGATAGGCCCGCGCCACGCTGGATTTGTCGAACAGCCGCACCGCGTCGAGCATGTTGAGCGGCAGGCGCTTGACGTTCTTGAGGCGGTGGCCTTCCTGATACATGTCGATATCCAGGCGCTTGCCCGGATCGCGTTTGTTGGCCATGCCGTCGAGACCGGCGGCGACCAATGCGGCCTGCATGAGATAGGGGTTGGCGGCGCCGTCCATGAGGCGCAGCTCGAAGCGTCCGGCAGCGGGGATGCGGATCATATGGGTACGGTTGTTGCCTGTGTAGGTCACCGTGTTGGGCGCCCAGGTGGCGCCCGACGTGGTCACCGGGGCGTTGAGGCGCTTGTAGCTGTTGACCGTGGGGTTGAACAGGGCGGTGAGGCTGTCGGCGCTGTGCATAACGCCGCCGAGGAAGTGGTAGGCCTTCTTCGACAGGCCAAGCTCGCCGCGCGCATCCAGGAACAGGTTTTTCTTGCCGGTCTTCTTGTCCCACAGGGAAACATGGGCGTGACAGCCGTTACCGGTCAGGCCGGTGAAGGGCTTGGGCATGAAGGTGGCGCGCAGGCCGTGGCTCTCGGCGATGGTCTTGGTCATGAACTTGAAGAACACATGGCGGTCCGCCGTGACCAGGCAATCGTCATAGTCCCAGTTCATCTCGAACTGGCCGTTGCCGTCCTCATGGTCATTTTGATAAGGCCCCCAGCCGAGCTTCATCATGCCGTTGCAGATTTCGGTGATGACGTCGAAATTCCGGGTCAGCGCCATCTGGTCGTAGCAGGGTTTTGGCTGGGTATCGCGGCTGTCGGCGATGGCGGTGCCGTCGGCGTTGGTGAGGAAAAACTCACATTCGACGCCGGTTTTTATGCGGTAGCCTGATCTGGCGGCGGCGGCGATCTGGCGCTTGAGCACGACGCGCGGGGCCTGCTCGACGGGCTTGCCGTCCAACCATAGATCGCCGGCCAGCCAGGCGACCTCGGGCTTCCAGGGAAGCTGGATCAGGCTGGCCGGGTCGGGCACCGCGAACAGGTCCGGGTGGGCCGGGGTCATGTCCAGCCAGGCGGCGAACCCGGCGAACCCGGCGCCTTCCTTCTGCATGGCGCCGATGGCGCGGGCCGGCACCAGCTTGGCGCGCAGCACGCCGAACAGGTCGACGAAGCTGATGAAGAAATATTTGATCTTCTTGTCTTTGGCGACCTTCGCCAATTCGATGGCCATGACGGCCTCCCTTGCTGATGGTTATTTCTCGGCGCCGTGTAGATAGGCGATAACGGTAATGAAATTACAGGGTAAATCGTCGAGCGACTCGGGGCCATGGGGCACGCTCGCGTCGAAAAATAGAGAATCGCCCACTTTCATGGTGTAGATGCGGTCGCCATGACGATAGCTCATGCCGCCGCTGATGATGTAGATGAATTCCGACCCGGCATGCTGAAAAAACGGGAAGATCTCCGACTCATCCGTCAGGGTGATCATATAGGGTTCGACCGCCACCGACTTGTCCTGGGAATGGCCGAGCAGAAGATATTGATGGCCGTTTCGGGTGCCGCGGCGTTCGATCTTGAGGCCCTGGCCGGCGGGCACGAAGGTCGCGTCGTGGCGCTCCTCGAATTGCTGGAAAAGAGCGGTGACGGGCACGTTGAGCGCGCCGGACAGGGCTGAGAGGGTGCTCAGGGACGGTGAGGTCAGGCCGTTCTCGATCTTCGACATCATGCCCGACGACAGGCCGGCCAGCTTGGCCAGCTCGGTGACCCGCATGTCGAGCTTCTTGCGCAGGGCCCGCACCTGGCGGCCGATTGCCGCTTCTAGATCGCCGTCGCGGTTCTCGACCAGGGAATGGGGGTCCTGGAAGGCGGAAATTTTCTTCATGTGTCCATCTCCCGCAAGGCTGTGAGTCCGACCGGCGCGCCGCCCCATTCCGCCATGGCGTCCAACAGGCACATCCACATATAGCCCGCCGAGGCGCTGTCCGTGAGCAGATGGTAGGCCAGGGTGCCGCCGACATCGGCGCGCCCTAAATCAGCACGAATCACGATGCCGTTGAGACGGGCCATGGAGGTCTGGGCGATGGCGCCGAGGGGGAATTTATGGGGTCTGAGATCGACGCCGCAGAGCTTGGCGAACAGGGCGTCCGCATGGCCGCCGCTGATCATGAACCAGCAGTTGGTGTGGCCGCGCGGCACCGGATAGACGCCGGGGTCCGGATCCGGCGACCAGGCCTGGGTAATCGCCGCGCAGAGGCCGCTTTCGCAGGCCAGGTCCGAAAGGATCAGGACCTCGCTGTCGGCCAGGCGGGCGACCAGGGCGCCGTCGTCCTGGACCAGGCTCATATTGTTATCGGGGCTGATGACCAGGCCTTGGGCGGCGGGCCAGCTTTGTGCCTCGCGGCCCTTGAAACCGGCACGCGGCAGGGCTGACAAGTCGCAGATCGCCAGGCTCTTGGCCTGCTCGACCTCGGCTTCCAGGCCGCCGCCGAACCCCATGGCGCAGGCCATACCGGCGACCTCGGCGAATTCCGCGCCAAGCTCGGCCAACTGGCGGTATATGGGGCTGCGCGATAGCTTATCCTGGGGGGCGAGGCTCACGTCACATCTCCGCTCTATAGCTCTTGGCGCTTGCCGTCGGGATCGTAGAACGGCAGGGCGACGACCTCGGCGGCGATCATGCGGCCCTGTTCGATCTTGATCTCGAAGCGATTGCCGATCTCGGACTGGTCGGGCGCCACATAGGCGAGACCGATGACTTTGTTCAGGGTCTCCGAATGGGCGCAGGAGGTGACCCGGCCGGTGATTTCCGCACCCCGTATCACCAGATGACATTCCTTGGGCGCCGGATCGTCCGGCTCGACCAGGGTGAAGCCGACCAGCTTGCGCTCAATGCCGTTGGCATGCTGGATGGCGATCGACCGCATGCCGACGAAATAGGGCTTCTTGCGGGCCAGCGCCCAGGCCATGTCGGCTTCATGGGGATGGGTCAGCCCGTCGGTGTCCTGATTGATGATGATATGGCCCTTCTCGAGCCTGAGAACCCGCTGGGCCTCGATCCCGAAGGGCTTGATGTTTTCCGGCTCGCCGGCCGCCATAAGGGCGTCCCACAGGGCTTCGCCCTGGCTCGACGGGACATGGATTTCATAGCCCAGCTCGCCGACGAAGCCGATGCGGATGATGCGCGCCGCGATCCCCGCCACATGACCCTCGCGCACCCCCATATAGGGCAGGGCCTCGCCGTCCAGGGCGACGTCGTCGCACAGCCGCGCCAGCACATCGCGCGCCTTGGGCCCGGCGATGTTGACCCCGGCGTAGGAGGCGGTGCTGTTGATGACGCAGACATCGAGCCGCCATTGGGCGTTGTAGAACAGCATGGTCTGATAGACCGCGGCGGCACCCCCGGTGGTGGCGGTGACGTAGAAATGATTGTCGTGGAAGCGGCAGGCCACGCCGTCGTCGGTGATCACCCCGGACTGGTCGGTCATCAGCACATAGCGGGCGCGCCCGACCGGCTGCTTGAGATAGGCGAAGGTATAGATGCGGTTGAGGAATTCCGCGGCGTCCGGGCCATGGACCTCGATGCCGCCCAGGGTCGAGACATCGATGATCCCGACGTTTTTGCGCACCGCCATGATCTCGGCGCGGATATTCGCCTCCCGGGTTGCGGGGTCGCCGTAATATTCGGGGCGCAGCCATTGGCCGGCCACCATCAACTTGGCGCCGGCCTCGAGATGGCGATTGTGGATCGCGGTCAGGCGCACCGGCTCGAACGAGCGCCCGGCGAGATGGCCGAAGGTCTCCGCCGAGAACGGCGGCCGCGAGGTCGTCGTGCCGGTCTGATTGACGGTCTTGCCGGTCGCCTTGGCGGCGATGCGCACCGACGGCAGGGAGGAATGGCGGCCCTGGCTCGGCCCCATGCCGACCGTCGAGAAACGCTTGAGCAGCTCGATATTGTCATAGCCTTCGGCGATCGCGTTGAGGATGTCGGCGGTCTGCAAATCCTCGTCGAAATCGACGAAATCCTTGCCGTCGGGATGGGCGAAGATAGGCCAGGGGTAATTCGGGCTGGCGCCGGAGTCTTTTGACTTGGAGGCCGGTTTGCGGCCGGCGTCGAAGCCCGCGTCCTTGGCCGCCGCCCAGCCGGCGCGGTGGCCGTCGTCGAGGGCGGCGTTAAGGCTATAGGCGCCGTTGACCGAACCGGCGGCGAACAGATGCGCCGGCAATTCGTCGATGACGAAGGCCGCCTGAGCGTCGTCATACGACATCTTGCCGCGTGCGTGATGGATCAGGTTGGCGGTGCCGTGATAGCCCACCGAGACGGCGATCAAATCGCAGGCGAAGCGGTCCACGGTCTTGGCGAGTTGACCCTCGCCGGTAATCCTGGCGATGCGCGCGCCGACCACGCCCCGGTTGCCGCTCGCCGGCAGAGCCTCGGCGATGGCGGTCTCATGAATGATCGGCACGCCGCGCAGGGCCACCGCGTTCTGGCGCTCACAGGGCTTCGCGGCGGGACGGGGGTCGACCACGCAGGCCACATCGACGCCGGCATCGAGCAGGTCGAGGGCGACGCCGTAACCATCGCCATTGGCCGCCACCACCACGGCGCGCTTGCCGGGGCGCACGCCATAGAGGCGGATCATCCGTTGCGCCGCCGAGCCCATCATGATGCCGGGCAGGTCGTTGTTGCGGAACACCATGGGCTGTTCATAGGAGCCGGTGGCGACGATCACGGCGGCGGCCCTGAGCTTGAACATGCGATTGCCCTGGAACAGGGGCAGCCAGTTGTCGGTGAACCAGCCGTTGCACAGGGCGTCGGTGAGGACGCGGATGTTATCGGTGCGCTCGATCTTGGCGATAAGGTCGGCGCGGCGCTTGGCGGCGGGCTTGGGGTCGGCGTCGAAGCGGGCGTAGTTGAGGGCGCCGCCGAGGGTCTTGTTCTCCTCGACCAAGATCACCTCGCAGCCGCTCTTCGCTGCCTGCAAGGCCGCCGCCATGCCGGCGGGCCCGCCGCCGATCACGGCGACATCGGTGAACAGATATTGCTTGTCGTAATAGCCGTGGACGGCATCGGGGTTGACCACGCCGAGGCCGGTGAGACGGCGGAACAGTTTTTCCCACAGCCGCCAGGGCGAATAGGACTTGTAGAATGCCTTGTAATAGAAGCCGACCGGCATGAAGCGGGCGAGATAGCCGAGCCAGGCGCCGTAATCATTCTCCAGGCCGCCGAACACGTTCTGGGCCTCCACCACCATGCCGGCCTCGATGGCGCGGCGGTCGGCCAGCACATTGGTCTGGTCGCCGATCTGGACCAGGCTGTTGGCGTCCTGGCCGCAGCCGGTCAGCACGCCGCGCGGCCGGTGATATTTGAACGAGCGCGACAGCACCAGCTCGCCGTTTGCCATCAGGGCCGAGGCGATGGTGTCGCCCGCGAAGCCTGCGTGGCGGCGGCCCTCGAAGGAGAATTCGACCGGCTGTTCGCGGTCGATCAGGGCGCCGGCGGGGGCGGGAAGCCGGGCGCTGCTCATGATTCGTCGAGCTGCGGCGGCGCGGGGTACGCCATGCGCTCGCCATAGACCTCGGACGCCGGATAGGTGCGGATGATCTCGTCGGCTACGGTGTCGCGCTCGGCAATGATCCAATAGGCGGTCGGCGCGTGATACCACCATTCGCGCACCACCCCGGCCGTGTTGTTCTCGAGAAATACATAATCCGCCCATTCGGCGTTGCTCGATATATGGGGCTCGGGATGCTCCACCACCTCGCCGCCATAGACGAATTCGGAAATGTTGCGCGGGCCGTTGAGCGGGCAATTCAATATCTTCATGTCAGTGTCCTACCGAGGCCGCGCCTTTTTCGCCGACCAGCTTGAATTCCTCGAAACGCTCCAGACGGAACGGCTTGATCAGGTCGGGCACCCGGCCGGTGGCGATCAACTCGGCCATGCGCTTGCCGACTACCGGCGTCGCCTTGAAGCCCCAGGTCCCCCAGCCGGAATCGACGTAATAGTTCTCGATCGGCGTGAGCCCCATGATCGGGCTGAAATCAGGCGTCATGTCGGTCATGCCGGCCCATTGGCGGAGCAGCTTGACCTCGGCCAGGAAGGGAAAGAGCTCGAGCATATGGGCCATCAGGCCTTCCTTGAATTCGAGGCTTGAGCGCGTCGAATACAAGGGGTAGGGATCGGTCGCGCCGCCCATCACCAGCTCGCCGCGCGGGGTCTGGGAAATATAGGTATGCAGGCTGCCCGAGACGACGATGGCGTCGAGGATCGGCTTGAGGGGTTGCGACACGCAGGCCTGCAGCGGGATGGTGCGGATCGGCAGCTTGAAGCCGGCCAGCTTGGCGACCAGGGAGGACGAGCCGGCGACCATCTGCACCGCCCTGTTGCAATGAACCGTGCCGCGGCTGGTCTCCACGCCGATCAGCTTTCCGTTCTCCTGGAGAATGGCGGTGACTTTCGTCTGCTGGTGAATCTCGACGCCCTTGCGGCTGGCCACCCCGCCGTAGCCCCAGGCCACCGCGTCATGGCGCGCGATCGCACCCGGCGCGTGATAGAGCGCGCCGAGGATTGGATAGCGCACCGTGTCGGAGAGATCGAGCTGGGGCACCAGACGGGCGAGATCGTCGCGCATGACGAGTTCCGAATCGACGCCGAGATGCTTGTTGACCTCGGCGCGCCAGCGCATGGTGCGGATCGCCGCGTCGGTGTGGGCCAGGGTAAAATGGCCGCGTTCCGTATACATGATGTTGTAGTCGAATTCCTGACTCAGATCGCGAAACAGCTTGACCGACTCGTCGTAGAAATGGACACCGTCGGGGGTCAGGTAGTTGGAGCGGATGATCGCCGTGTTGCGGCCCGTATTGCCACCGCCGATATAGCCCTGCTCGATCACCGCGATGTCGGTGATGCCGTAATCCCGCACGAGATAATAGGCGGTCGCCAGGCCGTGCCCGCCGGCGCCGATGATGACCACGTCATAGCGCGGCTTGAGCTCTCCCGGAGCGACGAAATGACGCGGCGCCGGGTGTTTCTTCGAGAAACCGTATTTCAGTAAGCCGAGCGGCATAAAATTGCCTTGAAAAACTGCGCGGGAAATGCCGCATGGGACAGGCCGGAGACCCTATATTAATGATCACCCCAGGGCAACAAACTTGCATCAGGTGACGAATAGGGCCGTGAATAATATCTCCCCCGACACTCCCTTGCGGTGTACAAATCACTTTCGCAGTGTACAAATTGAAGGCGAGACGTTCGGGCAAGGAAAACCAGAGGAAGCCGTGCCATGCTGTCGCGCGCTCACGAACATAAGACCGAGATCATAGACGCCGTCGTCGCCCAGATACATGCGCGCATGGCGAAGAAGGACGCCGCCAATCTTGAGCGGTTCGTCCGGCAATATTGCAACGATGTGGCGCCGGAGGATCTCAGCCAAGTCAGCGCCGAGACGCTCTACGGCGAGACGCTTTCGCTGTGGCGGTTTTTCCAGAAGCGTAAGGCGGGCAAGCCGAAGTACCGGGTCTATAACCCGCGCCACGAGGATCACGGCTGGCAATCCACCCACACGGTCATCGAGATCGTCAACGATGACATGCCCTTTCTCGTCGATTCGGTAAGCGCCGGTCTCAACCGCCAGCAACTTGGCGCCGGCGCGGGCAGTGCATTGACCGTGCATCTGCTGATTCACCCCGTCATACGCGTGCGGCGCGACAGAGTTGGAAATCTGCTCTCGGTGATCGCCGCCGATGCCGCGCCGGTCAAGGGCGAAATCTCGGAGTCCGTCCTCCATATCCAGGTCTCTCAACAGTCCTCGGCGAAAATCCTTAGCACCATTGTCGACAGCCTCAAACGGGTGCTTGCGGATGTTCGCGCCGCGGTCGATGATTGGCCGTCGACAATCGCCATGGTCGATGGGATCATCGAGCAGATCAATGCCGATCCGCCGCCCCTGACGAAAGAAGAAGTCGAAGAATCCAAGGCTTTCCTCGCCTGGATCCGCGACGATAATTTCACCTTCCTGGGCTTTCGCGAGTATCAACTCGACCGCACCGACGAGGGCGATTATCTGCGCCTGAAAGAAAATTCCGGCCTCGGCGTGTTGCGTACCGTGTTTCCTGAATCCATCGAGCGCAGCAACACTAAATTATCCGCCGCGGTGAGCCGCTTTGCCCGTCGCAAACAGCTTCTCATCATCACCAAGGCAAACACCCGCTCGACGGTCCATCGACCGGTTTATATGGACTATATCGGCGTCAAGATGTTCGACAAGCAGGGCCGGGTGATCGGCGAGAAGCGCTTCCTCGGGCTGTTCACCTCGGCGGCCTACAATCGCAACCCCCGTGACATTCCCATGCTGCGCGACAAGGTAGCGACCGTTCTGGCGCGCTCGCCCTTCCCCGAGGGCAGCCACAACGGCAAGGCGTTGCAGAACATCCTGGAGACCTATCCGCGCGACGAATTGTTCCAGACCGACGCGGACGAGCTATACCAGATCAGCCACGGCATCCTGCATCTCGAAGAACGTCAGCGCATTCGCCTGTTCCTCAGGCGCGACGATTATGCGCGGTTCTTTTCCTGCCTCATCTATGTTCCGCGCGAGCGCTATAACACCGAGCTGCGCCGCCGCATGCAGGCGGTGCTTCTGAAGGCGCTCAACGGCACCTCGGCGGAATTCACCGTGCAGCTTTCCGAGGCGGTGATGGCGCGCATCCATTTCATCGTCCACACCCCTTATGGAATCAAGGCCGCCTCCCAGGATAAGACCGCGGATCAGGAAACCGTCATGGGCCGCGGGCGGCGCAGCGAAGACAGTGACGCCATTGAAGAGCGCCTCGTCGAGGCCGCGCGCCTATGGACCGACGACTTGAGGCAGGCCTGCGTCGATCATTGGGGCGAGGCCGAAGGCCTGGCGCTCTACGAGAGATTCCAGGAAGGTTTCCCCGCCGGCTATCAGGATTTGTTCGGCGCCGCGACGGCGGTCGGCGACATTCTAAAAATCAACGAATTGGGGGATGCCGGCGATATCGCCATGAAGCTCTATGTGCAGATCGATGCACCCGAGGGCATGCTTCATTTCAAGGTCTATCACCCCGACGAGCCGGTGCCGCTGTCCGATATCCTGCCCATGCTCGAGAACATGGGTTTCAAGGTCATCGAGGAAAACCCCTACCTCATCGCGCCCGCCGGCGAGGAGAAGTCGTTCTGGATTCACGATTTCAGCATGGTCAGACGCGATGGGCTCGAAATCGACGCCGTCGCCATGAAGGAGAGATTCCAGGAATGTTTCGCCAAGGTCTGGTCGGGCGACGTCGAGGACGACGGCTTCAACGGCCTGGTTGCCGCCACCGGGCTGACCTGGCGGGAAGTGTCGGTGCTCCGCGCCTACTGCAAATTCAGGCTCCAGGCCTGGAAGGCGTTCAGCCAGCCCTATATGGAAGAGACCCTGGCGCGCCACTCGTCCCTGACCAGAAAACTCATCGATCTCTTCATGGCGCGCTTCGACCCATCCCGCGACCCCGGCCGTGCGGCGGCGGTGAAGACCATCGACCGTGCCATCACCGGCGCCATCGACGCCATCGAGATCCTCGATGAAGATCGAATCCTGCGGCGCTTCCACCAGCTCATTCAATCGACCCTGCGGACCAATTATTTCCAGACGGGGGATGACGGCGAGCCCAAGCCCTATATCTCCTTCAAGCTCGATTCCCAATCCATCGACGATTTGCCGCTGCCCCGGCCCTGGGTCGAAATCTTCATCTATTCGCCGCGCGTCGAGGCGGTGCATCTGCGCGGCGGCAGCGTCGCCCGCGGCGGCCTGCGCTGGTCCGACCGGCGCGAGGATTTCCGCACCGAAGTGCTCGGCCTGATGAAGGCGCAAATGGTCAAGAACGCGGTCATCGTGCCAGTCGGCGCCAAGGGCGGGTTCGTCGTCAAGCGGCCGCCGCCAGCGGCGGGCGGCCGCGAGGCGTTGATGAAAGAAGTGGTGGCCTGTTACAAGACGCTGATTTGCGGCTTGCTCGATATCACCGACAATCTCGTCGCTGGCGCTCTCGTGCCGCCCGTCGACGTGGTGCGCCACGACGCCGACGATCCCTATCTGGTGGTCGCCGCCGACAAGGGAACCGCGACCTTCTCCGATATCGCCAACGGGGTGGCTGACGATTACGGCTTCTGGCTCGGCGACGCCTTCGCCAGCGGTGGCTCCGTCGGCTACGATCATAAGAAGATGGGCATCACCGCCAAGGGCGCCTGGGTATCGGTCAAGCGCCATTTCCGCGAACTCGGCGTTAATTGCCAAACCACGGATTTCACCTGTATCGGCATCGGCGACATGGCGGGCGATGTGTTCGGCAACGGCATGCTGCTGTCAAAGCATATCCGCCTGATCGGCGCCTTCAATCACCTGCAAATCTTCTTCGATCCCGACGGCGACGCCGCCAAAGCCTATAAAGAGCGCCGCCGTTTGTTTTCCCTGCCGCGCTCAAGCTGGACCGATTACAACGCCAAACTAATCTCCAAGGGCGGCGGCATCTATGAGCGAAGTGCCAAAAAGATCAAGGTGACGGCGCCTATGCGGTCTGTTCTCGGCGTCGAGGGTGCTCATGTGACGCCGAATGAGCTGATCCACGCCATGCTGCTGGCCGAGGTCGATCTGCTGTGGAACGGCGGCATCGGCACCTATGTCAAGGCGAGCGATGAGACCCACGGCGACGTCGGCGACCGCGCCAATGACGCCCTGCGCGTCGATGGCCGCGAACTACGGTGCCGGGTGGTCGGCGAGGGCGGCAATCTGGGGTTCACCCAGGGTGGCCGTATCGAATATGCGCTGGCCGGCGGCCATATCTATACGGACGCCATCGACAACTCCGCCGGCGTCGATTGCTCGGACCATGAGGTCAATATCAAAATCCTGCTCGGAGACGTCGTGGCCAGCGGCGATATGACCGTCAAGCAACGCAACCGCTTGCTCGTTGAAATGACCGATGAGGTCGGCGATCTGGTCCTGATGGATAACTACCGCCAGACCCAGGCGATCAATGTGGCGCTGGCTCAGGGCGTCGGGCTGCTCGAAGGCCAGGCCAGACTCATGCGCGAGCTTGAACGCGCCGGCGAACTCAACCGCGCCCTCGAAGGCTTGCCCGACGACGAAGTGCTGGAGGAGCGCCAGAAGGCCGGCCTCGGCCTCAGCGGACCCGAATTTTCGGTGCTGTTCGCCTACAGCAAGATGACGCTCTATCAAACCCTGCTCCAGTCCGATTTGCCCGAGGATCCCTACCTCGCGCTCGACCTCGCGCGCTACTTCCCCGAGCCCATGCGCAAGCGCTTCGAGACCGTCATTCGCCGCCATCGGCTGCGCCGCGAGATCATCGCCACCTCGGTCACCAACAGTATGGTGAATAGGGTTGGCGCCGCCTTCATCAGCCATTTCAATGAGGAGCACGGCTTCGCCCCGAGCGAGACCGCCCGGGCCTACGCCATCACCCGCGATTGCTATGGCCTGAGATCCCTGTGGGCGGCCATCGAGGCCCTCGACAACAAAGTGCCGGCCCGGGTGCAGACCGCCATGCTGATCGATGTCGGCAGCCTGGTCGAGCGCTGCACCCTGTGGTTCCTGCGCAACCGCCCGCGGCCGATCGACATCACCGCCGCCATCGACATCTTCGCGCCGGGCATCGAGGCTTTGGCCGAGGACCTCAAGAATCTGGTCAGTCCGAGCCGCGCCGCGATCGTCAGCCGGGCGGCGGCCGAATATTCCGATCAGGGGGTGCCCAAGGCCCTGGCCGGCCGGGTCTGTAGCCTCGGCGTGCTGGTCTCGGCGTTGGATATCGTCGAGGCGGCGCGCACCAACAAGCTCGCCGTCGAGGCCGTGGCGGGGGTCTATTTCGAGCTGGGCGACCGCCTCGGCCTCGAATGGCTGCGCAACAGCGCCCGTGGTTTCGCCGCCGAATCCCATTGGCAGCGCCAGGCGGTGGCCGCCATTATCGACGACCTCTATGGCGAGCAGCGTGTCCTCACCGGGGCGGTTCTGGCGGCCAAGGGGCGCACGGCGGTTTCGGGCGCCGTCGATAAATGGTTCGACGCCAATCAGTCCCGGGTCGAGCGCAATGCGCGGCTGATCGACGATCTGCGCAAGGCCGATATCCAGGACCTTGCCATGCTCACCGTCGCAAACCGGCAAATCCGTGTGCTCGCCGACGGCTGACGGCGAAAATCGTTGAGTGTGGGGCGGTGATCGCCGCGCCGCGTCGCGCACGGCTTGCCTGGTGTCTGTTCGATTGGGCGAATTCTCCTTTTCCCACGGTCATCATCACCTTCGTCTTTTCCGCCTATTTCACGCAAGCAATCGTCGGCGATGCGGTGCTCGGCACCGTCCTGTGGGGCAACGCCATGGCGGCGAGCGCCGTGGCCGTGGCCGTGCTCGGCCCGCTGTTCGGCGCCGTCGCCGACGCCGGCGGGCCGCGCAAGCCCTGGCTGCTGGCCTGTACGGCGGTCACCGTTGCCGGAGGCCTGGCCTTGTGGTTCGCCACGCCGGACCCGTCGAACGTGTTGTGGGTGCTGGTCTGCGTCGCCCTGGCCAATGCCGGGTTCGAGCTCGGCATGGTGTTCTACAACGCCATGCTGCCGGGGCTCGCCCAGCCGGGCCGCCTCGGCCGTCTGTCGGGTTGGGGCTGGGCCTTGGGCTATGGAGGCGGCCTCGCCTGTCTGGTCATCGCCCTGTTCGGTTTCGTCCAGGCCGAGACGCCGCCCTTCGGGCTTGACCCCGCCAGCGCCGAGCCGGTTCGCGCCGTCGCCCCCCTGGCGGTGCTGTGGTTCGTCGCTTTCGGCTGGCCGCTGTTTGTAATGGTTCCCGACAATCCGCCGTCGCGCCTGAGCGCCGGGGCGGCGATCCGGCGCGGCATGGCGATGCTCAAGGACAGCCTTCGCCAACTCCGCTCCCAGGGGACGGTGCTGCGATTCCTGATTGCCCGCATGTTCTTCATCGACGGGCTCAACACGGTGTTCGCCTTCGGCGGCATCTACGCCGCCGGGACCTTCGGCATGGACCTGCCGGCGGTCATCCTGTTCGGTATCGCGCTCAATGTCAGCGCCGGGCTGGGGGCCTTCGCCTTCGCCTGGATCGACGATTGGATCGGTGCCAAGCGCACCCTGGTAATCTCCATCAGTGGGCTGTTGCTGGGCGTGACGGGCGGCGTGCTGGCGCCGTCCGAGCCCTGGTTCTGGGCCGCCGGGATCGGGCTCGGAATTTTCATCGGGCCGACCCAGTCGGCCAGCCGCTCGATGATGGCGCGGCTCAGCCCGCCCGGCCGCGAGGCCGAGATGTTCGGCCTGTTCGCCCTGTCGGGGCGGGCCACCGCCTTCGCCGGGCCGTTGCTGGTCGGCTGGGTGACCCTCGCCTTCGACAGCCAGCGCGCCGGCATGGCGACGATCCTCGGCTTCCTCGCCGTCGGCCTCTTGATCCTGCTGCCGCTCCGCGAACCGGTTCAGACCCCGGCGCCGTAGCGCTCGCGCCTGTCTTCATCGACGCCGCGGAACAACAGCTTCTGGCGGCGCGCGGAGATTTCCTCGGCGAAGGCGATGCTATCGGGTGCGAAGTCGGCGCGGGGCTGTGGCTCGGGAGCGAAATGGCCGACCGCGTCGGCGCCGCGAACCAGCTGCGCGGAATCGCCGGTCATCTGCTCCTGGCGAACCGCCGGGGTGATGAACTGGAAGTTGAGGCCGATGCGGCGCTGATCCGAATGGTTCGGGTTCGAGCTGTGGATAACCAAGCCGTGATGGATCGACATCTGCCCGGGCTCCAGGGTCACATCGACCGCCTCCCCTTCGTCGAAACCGCCGTCCAGCTCCTGGCCCCGGCTCAACAGATTATCGTCGCCGAATTTGTCCACATGGGGCAGGACCGCATGATGGCTTCCGGGGATCATCCGCATGCCGCCGTTCTCCGGCGTCACAGGCGACAGGGCGAGCCATATGGAGACGATCTCCCCGGGCGGGCCGATGCCCCAATAGGTCAGGTCCTGATGCCAGCTGACATAGCTCTCGGTTTGGGGCTCCTTGTTGATGAAGGCGCCGTCCCAGACCAGCAGGTTGGGCCCGATGAGGTCTTCGACCGCATCGAGCAGGGTCTCGTCATGGGCGATTTCGTCGGCCATGGTCACCGTGAGATAGGGCTTCATGGCGTATTTCATGAGCCCATGCTCGGCTTCGAGCGCCTCCATGCGGGCGCGATAGCCGGCGGCGACCTCGGGGCTGAAGAGATCGACGGGAGAAACAAACCCGTCCGCGTGATAGCGGGCAATCTGCTCGTCGCGAAGATGCTTACCCATGGCGCGCCTCCGTTGCCGGTCTGGAAATTACCGTGGAGAAATCCAGCGCCCCCGTCAATGGCGGAAATGGCGCATGCCGGTCATCACCATGGCCAGGCCGGCCTCGTCGGCGGCGGCGATGATCTCGTCGTCGCGCATCGAGCCGCCGGGCTGGATGACCGCCGTGGCGCCCGCCTCGGCGGCGGTCAGCAGGCCGTCGGGGAAGGGGAAGAAGGCGTCCGACGCGGCCACCGAGCCGATGGCGCGGCTTTGGGGCTCCTTGGCGTTCTCGGCCATCTCGGCGGCTTTCCAGGCGGCGATGCGCGCCGCATCGACCCGGCTCATCTGGCCGGCGCCGACGCCCACGGTGGCTTGGTCCTTGGCGTAGACGATGGCGTTCGATTTGACATGCTTGCACACCGTGAAGGCGAACAGCAGGTCCCTGATTTCGGCCTCGCTGGGTTTGCGTTTGGTGACCGTGGTCAGATCGGCGGCGGTGATCCGCCCCTGGTCGCGGCCCTGGACCAGATAGCCGCCGGCCAGGGATTTCACGGTGAGCCCCTCGGCCGCCGCATCAGGCATGGCGTCGGTCAGCAGCAGGCGTAAATTCTTCTTTGTCCCAAGCGCCGCACACGCCGCCTCGTCGGCCCCCGGCGCGATGACCACCTCGGCGAACAGAGCGGCGATCAACGCGGCGGTGGCGCCGTCGAGGGGGCGGTTGAGGGCAATGATGCCGCCGAAGGCGCTCACCGGGTCGCAGGCCAGGGCGCGCGCATAGGCCTCGGCGGGGCTGTCGGCGACGGCGACCCCGGCCGGGTTGGCGTGCTTGATGATGGCGACGGCGGGTGCGTCGAATTCGGCGACCAGCTCGAAGGCGGCGTCGGTGTCGCCGAGATTGTTGTAGCTCAAGGCCTTGCCCTGGACCTGTTCGGCGCCGGCCACGCCGGGACGCGCGGCGCCGCCGACATAGACCGCGGCGGATTGGTGGGGGTTCTCGCCATAGCGCAGGAGTTCGCGCCGCGTCGCCGAGATGATCAGCCTCTCGGGCAGCGTCTCGCCGGCCTGCTTCGCGAACCAGTCAGCGATCGCTGCGTCATAGGCCGTGGTGCGGGCGAAGGCGACGCCGGCCAACCGGCGGCGCAGGGCGTCGCTGGTGTCGCCGCCGCCTTGCGCCATGTCGTCCATCACCGCCTGATAATCGGCAGGATCGACCAGAACCGTCACATGGCGGTGGTTCTTGGCCGCCGAGCGGATCATGGCCGGGCCGCCGATGTCGATATTTTCGATGCACTCGTCGAACGGCGCGCCCTTCGCCACGGTCGCCTCGAAGGGGTAGAGATTGACCGCCACCAGATCGATGGGCGCGATGCCGTGCGCCGCCATGGCCTCGCCGTGGGCCTCGCGAAGCGCCAGGATGCCGCCGTGTATCTTGGGGTGCAGGGTCTTCACCCGGCCGTCCATGATCTCGGGGAAGCCGGTGTGATCGGCGACCTCGACGACCGCGACGCCGGCTTCGCTCAGCGCCTTGGCCGAGCCGCCGGTGGACAGGATTTCGACCCCGTTGGCCTCAAGAAAACGGCCAAACTCGACCAGACCGGTCTTGTCGGAAACGGAAATCAGGGCGCGGGTAATGGGCATGATCGTGGCAGTCTCCAGGATGCTTTTATGGGTCGGTGTTTATTGCGCAACGCCCACACGCGCGCTCTCGTCGAGCGGTGCGTAGGCGGGAACGATACGATGGATCAGGGCGAAGGTTTCCGCCGTGCGCCGCGCCTCGGCGGCGGCGGCAAGCTCGGAGAGCAAGCGGCGCAGCTCATCCAGGTCGGCGGGCTGCGATGTGGCCAGAAGCACGCCCGCCCGACTGGTCGGCGCCATGGTTTCGTCCTGATGGAACAGCTCTTCATGCATTTTCTCGCCGTCGCGCACGCCGCTGTATTCGATGGCGATATCTTCATCGGGGCGCAAACCGGCGAGGCGGATCATCTGGCGGGCGAGATCGTCGATCAGCACCGGCTTGCCCATCTCAAGCACATAGATTTCGCCGCCCCGGCTGCTTGATCCCTCGATGGCCGTGGCCTGCAGGACCAGCTCGACGGCTTCGCGCACGGTCATGAAAAAGCGTGTCATATCGGGGTGGGTCACGGTCAGCGGGCCGCCGGCGGCAAGCTGGCGCTGGAACAGGGGGACCACCGAGCCGGTCGAGCCCAGCACATTGCCGAACCGCACGGTGACGAAACGGGTACCGCCGGCCCCGGCGCCGAGCGCCTGGCAATAAAGCTCGGCGATGCGTTTGGTCGCCCCCATGACGCTGGAGGGATTGACCGCCTTGTCGGTCGAGATCATCACCATGGTCTCGATGCGCGCGGCCCGGCAGGCGTCGGCCAGATTGCGCGTACCGATGACATTGGTCAGCACCCCTTCGTTGGGATTGGCCTCAACCATGGGCACATGCTTGAAGGCGGCGGCGTGGAACACAATGGCGGGCTTTTCCTGGGCCAGCACCTGTTCGATCCGCGCCGCGTCGCGAACGTCGCCGAGGACGGCCTTGCGCGACAAATCCGCATGATGTTCGGCGATGTCGAGATCGATCTCGTAGAGATTGAATTCGGAGTTGTCGAACAGCACGAGATGGGCCGGGCCGTAGGATGCGACCTGGCGCGTCAGCTCGGCGCCGATGGTGCCGCCGGCGCCGGTGATCAGCACCCGCTTGCCTTCGATAAGGGCGCTCATGGCGGGCCGGTCGAGAACCGTCTGCGCCCGGCCCAGCAGGTCCTCGACGGCGATCGGGCGAAGCCTGGCGGCGTCCTCGATCTCGCCGCTTTGGAAATCCGTGAGGCGCGGCAGGCGGGCCAGGGTGAGGCCCAGCTTGTCGGCGGCATCGAGCAGCTCGCGTACGGTTTCGCCATCGATCCGCTCACTCAGCAGGAGCCGTTGCGGGCGCTCGCCCTGGCGGGTCAGTTTATCGACCACGGCGGCGACGTCGCCGATGGCGCCGATGATACGCACCCCGTGAATCTGGCCGCCGATGATGCGGCGGTCGTCGTCGAGTGCGCCGATCACCCGATAGGGCGCCCGCGCTCCATCCCGCCCCCCGCCACGCGCCATTTCGCGGATGAACATCTCGGCGGCGTCGCCGGCGCCGACCAGCAGCACCGGGATGCGATTGCCCGACTGTTCCCCCGAGGTCCGCGCCAGGGCCCAGCCGATGCCGCCGTCCTTGATCATGCGATAGAGGAAGCGCGGCCCGCCGAGCAGGGCGAGCAGCACGAACCAGTTGATGACCACCGCCGAGCGCGGATAGTCTATCAGGCGGGTGGCGAGGAAGAGCAGGGGGACGAACACCAGGATGGCCAGGGTCACCCCCTTGGTCAGGGCGATCAGGTCGGGCAGGGAGGCGTAGCGCCACAAGGCGCGGTAGAAGCGCATGCGCCAGAAGACCAGGCCGCAGACCACGGTGAACAGAACCGTGCCCTCGGCCAGAAAATCGCCGACCTGGGCCATCATGGCATCGCCGAGGCGAAGATAGAGCGACAGAACGAAGGACAGCGCCGCCATGAACAGATCATGGAGCGCCGCGACGAAGGGCCGCCTAAACCCTCGTTTCGTCAAGACTCGGCCTCGTTTCGTCAAGAATCAGCCTCGTTTCGTCATGGATTGCCTCAAGCTCGGGCATGGTCAATAGTCCCCACTCGATCCGCGAAAATACCACAACAGTCCGATCACCGACAGCGCCCCGATGGCCAGGGCGGCCAGGGGACTGGTCAGGCTGAGCAGCGCGAGCCCGATGAGCAGCCCGTCGATGGCGATCACCGCGCCGACCACCCGGGTTTGGCTCATGCCTCGGCGGACGGCGCGCTGATAATAATGTTTGCGGTGGGCCTGCCAGACCGGCTCGCGGCGGCGCAGGCGGCTTGCCAGAGTCAGGGTGGCGTCGGCGAGATAGTAGAGCGGCAACAGCAGCGCCGCCGCCCAATAGCCCTCGGCAGCGGCGCCGAGCAGCAGCCAACCGATGAGATAGCCCAGGGTGACCGAGCCGACATCGCCCAGGAAGATACGCGCCGGGTGCCAGTTCCACGGCAGGTAACCGAGCGCCGCGGCGGCCAGGATCAGGCCGTAGAGGCCGGCACCGTCAACCATGCCGCCGATCAGCGCCACCAGGCAGAGGCCGCCGCCGATGGCCGCCGTCTCGACCGCACTGATGCCGTCGATGCCGTCCATGAAATTGAACAGATTGATGAACCACAGCCAGCCCAGGGCCGCGACCGCCGTATCCATGGCGGGGGGCAGCAGCCCTTGGAAGATCAGGCCGTCAACCGGCAGGGCGGTCATGCCGACGGCGACGGCGAGAGCCTGGACAATCAATCGGGGCCACGCGGGCAGGCCGTGGAGGTCGTCGCGCCAGGAGACCGCCGCGATCGCCAGGGCGGCGAGGAAAACCGGCCAATAGAGCCCGAGCCGGCCGGTCAGGGCGGCGACCAGGCACCAGGCCGCCAGCAGAACCCCGATCACCGCCAGCCCGGCGCCGCGTGGCGTCGGCGTGCTATGGCTCGATCGTTCGTTGGGATGGTCGAGGATGGCGCGCGCGCTCAAGCTGCTCAAGACAGCCCCGGTCGCCGCCCAGACGGCGCCGAGCGTGCCGACCGCGAACAGCCCGTAGAGAAAAATCGTCAGCCACCCCATGGCGCAGCTTATAGCGAACCTTTCCGCTAGCGGATAGGTTCAGCCGCTCCCCGCGCAAGGGATTAGCAAAATCAGCGAGCAGAACAATCGGAATAAATTGGCGACAGTATATATTTAAATTCGGGAATTAAATATATACTGTCGCCAATTTATTCCCCAATTGATTCCCCAGTGAATTCCAACTTATTTAACGCGGTTTGATGGGGCGGGCACGATCAAGCAGAATGCGTTATTGTTGACAAAACCGTCGTTCAAACCCCATACGGCCCCCATGACTAATCTTAATGACAGCGAGATCATTGCCGCCGGCGGCGCCGTGCTGACTGAGGGCGCGGGATGCCTGGGCCATGCGGCGGACTTGCTGGGCGCGGATTTCACCGCCGCCGTGCGGGCTCTGGCCGCGCCCGACAGCTTCGCCCTGGTGGTCGGCGTCGGCAAGTCGGGCTATATCGGCCGCAAGCTGGTCGCCAGCCTGCTCTCGACCGGCCACGGGGCCAGCTTTCTCCATCCCACCGACGCCCTGCACGGCGATCTCGGCATTATCGATCACGCCACCCTGGCGATCCTGCTCAGCCATTCGGGCAACACGAACGAGCTGCTCACCCTGATCCCGATGATCCGCCAGTTCGGCGTCAAGTCCGTGCTCATCGCCCAGAAGCGGGACTGCAAGCTCGAACCCTATGTGGATTGGATCATCGAGACCGGGGTGGCCGAGGAATCGGGCATCGGCGGCATGGCGCCGACCTCGTCATCGACCACCACCCTGGCGCTCTGCGATGCGCTGATGATGGCCAGCCTCGGCCTGCGCGGTTTCTCGGCGGAGGCTTTCCAGCGCTATCATCCGGGCGGCGCCCTCGGCCAGAAGATGCGCCGGGTGGGCGATGAGATGCTGCCGCTGGACAGCCTGACCTGGCTCGCGCCCGATACCCCCATGGATCGTCTTGTGGCGGCCATTACCGACGGCGGCCAGGGTTTTGCCATCGTCTGCGATCAGTCCCGCTCCACCGGTGTTCGGCCCGATCAAGTGGGCTTCATTTCGGACGGCGACATTCGCCGCGCCGCCCAGGACCGCGAGCGCTTTGAGGCGGCGACGGCGGCGACGATCATGAGCGCCTCGCCGCTTGCCGTGCCGGCAAATTCCTTCGCCATCGAAGCGCTTCGTCTGATGGAGGAGCATGCGGTGACCTCCCTGCTGTGCGTCGACGAGGTGGGGGCCATCGTCGGCGCTGTCCATATCCACAGCATCGTCGCGCGCGAACTCGGCCTCGACCCGGCGCGCGGTCTCGCGCCGAGCTAGTGGATTCTATCCCCTAATGTGCGGTATCGCCGGGCTGTGGTCGCCCGAGCCGATTGAGGGCCTGGACGAGCGGCTTCATGGCATGATCACCACCCTCGGCCATCGCGGCCCGGACGGCTACCGGGTATGGAACGACGGCCATGTGGGGCTCGCCCATGCCCGGCTCGCGGTGATCGATTTGAGCCCGGCGGCGGCCCAGCCCATGGCCGACGAGGACGGCGCCATCCATCTCGTTCACAACGGTGAAATCTATAATTTCCAGGCCCTGCGCGATGAGTTGATCGCCCTCGGCCATGGCTTCGCAAGCCAGGGCGACGCCGAGGTCATCGTCAATGGCTACAAGCAGTGGGGCGACGGGGTGATCGGCCGCCTGCGCGGCATGTTCGCCTTCGTTCTGTGGGACAGCCGCCGGCGCCGCCTGCTGCTGGTGCGCGACCGCCTGGGTCAGAAGCCGCTGCATTACGCCTGGCATGAGGGCCGCTTGCTGTTCGGCTCCGAGATCAAGGCGATCCTGGCCTGGTCGGGCATGGCGCGCGTCGCTGATCTCGAAGCGATCCACCATTATCTCGCTTACCGGGCCGTGCCCGCGCCCCATACGGCTTTCATGGGGGTGCGCCATCTGCCGCCCGCCCATTACATGACCGTCGAGGCCGACGGGTCGAGCCGCACGGAGCGCTACTGGGCTCTGCCGGAACCCGTCGATACGCCCCGGCGTCCCTCCCGGCGTCCCATGGCCGACCTCGCCGAGGAGATCACCGAGCGCTTCGACGAGGCGGTGCGTTTGCGTATGATCTCCGACGTGCCGCTCGGCGCCTTCCTGTCCGGCGGCATCGATTCGGCTTGCGTGGTGGCGGCCATGGCGAAGGTCGGCTCGGGCGCGGTCAAGACCTTCACCATCGGCTTCACGGACCGCCGCTTCGACGAACGGGACGCCGCCCGCCATGTGGCGGCGCGCTACGCAACCGACCATCATGAGTTCGTCGTCGAGCCGGACGCGCTCGATATTCTGCCCAAGCTCGTCTGGCATTACGGCGAGCCCTTCGCCGACGCCTCCGCCATACCGACCTGGTATGTCTCTGAAATCACCCGCCGCCATGTCACCGTGGCGCTCAACGGCGACGGCGGCGACGAGGCCTTCCTGGGCTATCCGCGCTACGCGGGCAGCCGCCTGGGCGGCTGGGTCGACGCCCTGCCGCGCCCGGCGCGTAGGCTTATGGCGGCGCTCGGGCGTCTGCTGCCGTTCGAGACCAGCCGTGCGCGGCTGCTGCGCTACGGGCGGCGCTTCCTGGTCGAGGCCGCGACGCCCGCGCCCGAGCGCTATACCAACTGGATGACCCTGTTCGGCCAGGCCGACAAGCAGGCCCTCTACGGCGACGCCATGATGGATTGCCTGGGGAGCCCGTCGGAAGACCTATTGGCCCCCTGGCTGGGGACCGGTGCGGTTGATCCCGGCCGGGCGGCCTATGCGGACATCCACGGCTATCTGCCCGACGACCTGCTGGTCAAGGTCGATGTGGCGACTATGGCCCACGGCCTGGAAGGGCGCTCGCCGTTTCTCGATCATGAGCTGATGGCCTGCGCCGCCGCCATCCCGGCGGCTCAGCGCATGAGCGGCCTGCGCACCAAATCGCTACTCAAGTCGGTGATGGGGTCGCGCCTGCCGCGGGAAATTCTTAAGCTTCCGAAACGCGGCTTCGAGGTTCCCATCGAGCACTGGCTGCGTAACGATCTCAAGGATCTCGCCTACGACACCCTGACCTCGGCGCGGGCCAAGGCGCGCGGGCTGTTCCGCCCCGAGGCGGTGGCGCGGTTGCTCGATGAGCATATGGCCAATGTTCGCCCTCATCATGACCGCATCTGGGCGCTGCTCATGCTGGAACTCTGGTTTGTCATGTGGATCGATGGTGACAGCCTCCCGGTGAAACCATGAAAATCTGCCAGCTTTGCGCGGTCGATTTTACCCTCTATCGCTTCCTGATGCCCCTGATTGAAGCCGAAACCGAGGCCGGCCATGAGGTGGTGGCGGTCTGCGCCGACGGCCCCCTGGTCGCCCGCTTGCGCGAGGGTGGCCAGCGTGTCGAGACCATTGCCTTCACCCGACGCCTGATCAGCCTCGATCATCTGGCTACTTATAGGGCCCTGGTCCGGCTGTTCCGCGCCGAGCGGTTCGATATGGTGCATGTCCATACGCCTGTCGCCGCCTTCATCGGGCGTCTCGCGGCGCGGGCCGCCGACGTGCCCTGCATCGTCTACACCGCGCATGGGTTTTATTTCCACGACCGCATGGGCCCGCTCGAGCGCGCCGCTTTCATCGCCCTGGAATGGGTCGCCGGGCGGGCGACCCATGTGCTGTTTACCCAGGCCGAGGAAGACGCCGAGACGGCGAGCCGCTTCGGGCTGTGCCGCACCGGCGTGGTCGAGGCGATCGGCAACGGCGTTGACCCTCGGCGTTTCCACCCCGGTTCCGAGACCCGCGATGAGGTGCGCCGCCAACTGGACACCCCCGACGCTGCCGTGGTGGTGATGGTGATCGGCCGCCTGATCGCCGAGAAGGGCTATCCGGAACTGCTGGCGGCAACGCGCGATCTCGATATCCATCTCTGGGTGGTCGGCGAACGTCTGGCGAGCGATCACGACCGCAACATCGAGGCCGAACTGGATGCCGCCCAGACCTCAAATTTTGGGCCTCGCCTGCAACTGTTGGGGGCACGCGACGATGTGGATGAGCTGCTGCGCGCCGCCGATATCTATACCCTGCCGTCGCACCGCGAAGGCATGCCGCGCTCGATTATCGAGGCCATGATGAGCGGCCTTCCCGTGGTCGCCACCGACGTGCGCGGCAGCCGCGAGGAAGTCATCGACGGCGAGACCGGCCGGCTGGTCGCCGTCGGCGACGTGGCGGGTTTGCGCGAGGCCCTGGCGGCGTTGGCCGGCGATGCGGGTTTGCGCAAGGCCTGGGGCGAGGCGGGCCGTGCTAGGGCGCTGGCGCTCTATGACGAGGCCGAGGTCATCGCCCGTCAGTTGCGGCGTCTCGGGCTCGACTAGCGATAGAATTCAGGCGTAGTATCGCCGCTCAGAATAGAGGGGACAGCACATGAGCACGGCGGAGACCGAGTCCAACGAGTTCGTCGATTTCTGGAACGAAATCCTGGTTCCCAAATTCATCAAATACAAACATGTTCTGGTCGGCGGTTTGAACCACCACAGTGCGGCCATTATGCCGTCTCTCAAGATCGGGCAAGGCGATAGTGTCCTCGATGTTGGGTGCGGCTTCGGCGATACCGCCTGCATGTTTGCCGCGCGGGTCGGGCCGGCGGGCCGGGTGGTCGGCATGGACTGCTGCGATGCCTTCATGGAGTACGGCATCAAGGAAGCCGCCGACGCCGGTCTGGACAACGTCACCTTCGTCAATGGCGACGCCTTGGCTTATCCCTTTGAGCCGGAATATGATTTCGTGTTTTCCCGCTTCGGTACGATGTTTTTCTCCAACCCGGTGGCGGGTCTGAAGAACATGCGCAAAGCCCTGAAGCCGGGCGGCATCGTCACCCATATCGTGTGGCGCGACCGCGCCGACAACCCCTGGCTCAGCATGGCCAAGGAGGTGGTGCTAAAATTCCTGCCGCCGCCCGGCGAGGACGCCCAGACTTGCGGGCCCGGGCCCTTCTCCATGGCCAATCAGGAGATGGTCACCAAGATGATGGAGGTCGCCGGCTTTGCGAATATCGAGTTCAAGCGCGTCGATGCGCCGGTTCTGATCGGGCGGTCCGTCGAGGATGCGATCGATTTCCAACTCGCCCTCGGACCGGCGGGGGAAGTCTTCCGCGAGGCGGGGGCCGAGGCCGAGGCCAAACTCGCGGACATCAGGGCCGCCCTGGCCGAGGCAATCGAGGTCCAGAAAAAAGATACCGACGGCATCGTCATGGACTCGTCGTCCTGGGTCATCTCGGCGACCAATCCGGGCTAGGTATTTTATTTCTTTTTCGCCGGAACCCGCGAAAGTGCCCACTTGATCGTTGCCGTGCCACCCTTGATTTGTCCCGAAAGCACGATTTGCTCCGTGCGGTTCACCTCTCCCTCGCGGCCGAGATAGACACTATCGGCGACCACCAGCGCGGCGCCGCCCGTGCGCATGCGCCAGCCTTCGCCGTTGGGCAGCCGCAACAGGGCGCCGGCGCCGTCGGCGGTGAGCGACGCCTTGACGGCGGGATGGAGGTGGAAGCGGATGGTGAAGCGCGCCACCCGGTTGCCGCCGCTCAGGATATCCTCGCCGCGCAAGCTATCGCCGTCGGCCGCTAGGTAAAGCCGGCGCCGGTGGGTCAGGCCGAACATTTCGCGGTAGCCGTCGTGGGTGGCGTCGAGCCAGACATTGCCGCCGTCTTCGAGGCGGTTGGAGACGACTCGTTTTGGGCCCCGGCCGAGTCTCCCGTCAGCCTGCCTCTCGAGCATATTCTCATCGTCGATGGCCACCGTGGAATGGGCGGCGGTGGCGCGCATGGCGTCGCGCCAGACCTCGTCGTCGCCGGAATGGGCGCCGCAATTGACGATCATGCGCCGGCCATCGACGCTCATCTCGAAGCTTAAGGCGCCGCCATGGGCGCAATCCGCCGACAGGGCCGTCGGCGCGCCGACATCGGTGATCACCAGGGTGCGCTGGGCGAGCAGGCGCTCGAACCCGCCATGGGGGGCGCTGACCGGCGCCTTGCCGACCGCCTCGCCGAGCGTCAGGGCCCGATCAATCATTTGCGGATCCTGTTCGTTCGATCCGTTGAACAGGGCGAGGCCGCCGTCGCCGTGGCGGAAGAAACGGACCATGGGCGCCATGCGGTCGATGGCGCCGCGCAGGGCCTCACAGGCCGGTTGGCGGGCGGCCGCGAGCAGGGCGCGAAGCTCGACCAGATCGCAAAAAACGGCGAGATGTTGCGTCGGGCTGCGCGCCACATGGCTGCCGTCGACGAGGATCTGGCGGTTGAGTTCATGCTCCAGCAGGCGAAGGGCCTGGGCCAGCCTTGCGGCGTCGCCGGGCAGACACAGGGCGGCATAGATCAGCCCCTTGATGGCGGCGATGCGCGGGCCGCCGTCGGGCCCGCTGGCCGCGACCCGGTTCAGATGCCGCGCCTGCTCGGCCAGGCTTCCGAGAATCATCTCGGCGCTGGCGCGGTCGGCCTCGGCGAGCAGCAGCCCGCTATGGCTGAGCCAGGCGACGAGACGCCGGCCCAGCACATCGGCCCGCCAGGTTAGTTTCCCCCAGGCGCCACCGCGCTCGATCCAGTCCATGACCAGCCGGCGGCCATGGGCGCGCGCCTCGGCACTGTTGAGGGCATTGAGATCGCGGAGCCACTGGAAACCGTGCATCGCCTCGATCCAGGCCTGCGAGGCCCCGTCGGGTCGCCAGGGCGGCGTTGCGCTCGCGGTAACGGTGGCGCCGGCGAAGGCATAGGCATCGCCTCGTAGGGCTGCTCCCCGCGACGAGTCGCCGGGCCAGGGATCGACCGGACCGAAGGCCAGCGCCTCGGGCCGCTTTCCGCGCAGGGATACGCGATACAATGCGGTGCCGTACAGGGCGTCTTCCAGGGTCGCACGCGCCTTCTCAAGGCCGTGCAGACCGGCTTGCATCACGCGCCTTTCAGCCGAGCAATATTGTCGGCGTATTTTTCGGGCCCGCCCGAGAACGCCGCCGTTCCGGCGACCAGCAGATCGGCGCCCGCGGCGATGGCCAGGGGGGCGGTCTCGGCGTTGATGCCGCCGTCGACCTCAAGATCGATGGTGCGCCCGGTAGCGTCGATCTTGGCGCGCAGCGCGCTGATCTTCTCGAGCATGGTGGCGATGAACGCCTGACCGCCGAAACCGGGATTGACCGACATGACGAGCACCAGATCGACCGCATCGAGCACATAATCGACAGCCTCTGCCGGGGTGCCCGGATTGAGCGCCACGCCGGCCCGGCAGCCCTTGGATTTTATATGCTGGATCGAGCGATGGAGATGGGCGCCGGATTCGGGATGCACCGTGACGATATTGGCGCCGGCGTCGATGAAGCCGTCGATGAAGGGGTCCACCGGGCTGAGCATGAGATGGACGTCGAAGGGCTTGTCGGTATGGCTCCGCAGGGCCGCGACAACCGCCGGCCCGATGGTCAGATTGGGGACGAAATGGCCGTCCATGATGTCGATATGAATGTAGTCCGCGCCGGCCTCGGTGATCGCGCGAACCTCGGCTCCCAGGGTGGCGAAATCCGCCGAAAGGATCGAGGGGGCAATACGGACAGGCTGCTGCATGGCGCTGTTGGTACCAGCTTAAGGGAGGCGTCGCAAGCGCGCGGCGTAAAACCCGTCGAGACCGCCGAATTCGGCGAGATGGCAGGGCAGGGTCCGGAGGTCTCCGTCGTCCGTAATCAGCGAATCGAGGTCGTCGGGCAGGTGCGAGGCGATCGATTCGCGGGCGAGCCGTGGGTTTCGCGCGAGCAGGGCGGCGATCCGTTCGGGGCCTTCCTCGGGCTCCAGGGAACAGACGCAATAGACCAGCAGGCCGCCGGGCGCGAGCATGGCCGCCGCCGCGTCCAGCAGGCGGTCCTGAAGGCCGATCAGGCGGGCAATATCGCCGGGTTGCTTGAGATGGGGGATATCGGGATGGCGGCGGATGGTCCCCGTGGCGCTACAGGGCGCATCCAGCAGAATATGGCCCGCCGGTTTCCTGGGACGCCAAGCGGCGGCGTCGGCCTGGACGATCTCGGCGGTGAGGTCCAACCGCTCGAGGTTGGTCTTGAGACGGGCGAGCCGGGCGCGGTCGCGGTCGACGGCGATGACGTTGGCGCCGGCGGCGGCGAGCTGGGCTGTCTTGCCGCCGGGGGCGGCGCAAAGATCGAGGACCGTCGCGCCGTCGACCTTACCGAGCAGCCGGGCCGGCAGGGCGGCGGCGGTGTCCTGCACCCACCAGGCGCCGTCGCCATAGCCGTCGAGTGTTTCGATAGCGCCGCCGGACACGCGGCGCAGGGAGCCGGTCGGAAGGGGAACGGCGTCGAGCCGCGCCGCCCAGTCTTGGGGACCGTCTTTGAGCGTAAAATCGAGCGGTGGATCGGCGAGATGGGCTTCGGCGAGGCTGCGCACCGTGGTCTCGCCATAGGCCTTGCTCCAGCGCCGCCACAGCCAGTCGGGGGTGTTGAGCCGGGCGGCGTCCTGGCGCTCGGCCATGGCGCCGCCTTCGCGGCTCATGCGCCGCAGCACGGCGTTGACCAGCCCGCGAAAGGAGCGGTTCTCGCCGACCAGCTCGACCATGCCATGGACGGCGGCATGGGGCGCCACGCCGAGGAAGACGAGCTGGCAGATACCGAGCCTGAGAATATGGCGGATGCGGCCCGCCTTGCGCCCGAGCGGATGGTCGAGGCAGGCGTTGATCAGCTCATCGATCTGCCCCAAACGCCGGAGCGTGGTGGCGATCAGCAGCCGCGCGAAGGCCCGGTCGCGGGTCTCCAGCCCGGCCATGCCGCCATGGCCGGCAAGCGCCTCGTCGAGGGCGGCGCCGCGCGGCAGCACGGCCCCCAGTATATCGAGGGCTACGGCGCGGGCGGTTGGCGCCAGGGGGGTGGGCTTGGTCGTCATGGGAGGCGGTGTAGCGCGCAACCGCGCCATGGGCTAGAACTATCGCCATGACCGACGAGAAAACCGACAATCTCGCCGACCCGGCCGCGGACGAGAAACCCGATCCCAAACCGGCAACAGGGATCGCCAAAGAAATAAATGGGCGCGGCGGCCTCGACCCGACCCGCTACGGCGACTGGGAAAAAGGCGGTAGGGCTATCGATTTTTAAAGCCGCGCCATCGATTTCTGTAATTAAGGTAAGTAAGGTGTCCCCTTAATTTCTAAGACCCTCTCGTCACCTTGTAACGGCGCCTTCGCACCGTTCGTGCGACTTACTCCTCAAAGCGACCCGTCGCGTCACGATCGCGATCGTATCGTTTCGTGAGCGGAAACGGCGGCAACCAGGACTCGCGACGGACGATCCAGCTTTCGTAGGTTGGCATCAGTTGGTCAGGGGCATCCAGGGATCCTAGGTTCACTTCGATTTCGTCTGCGCTGCGTGCGAAAATGGACGAGCCGCAGCGGGGACAGAAAAACCGCCCGGCGTAGTCGCGTGTTTCGCCTTCGATCGTCACCGCATCCTGAGGGAACACCGCGGAAGCGTGAAAAAGGGCCCCATGATGCTTGCGGCAGTCGAGACAGTGACAAAGGCCGACCCGGTATGGGAGTCCCAACGCCACAATTCGGACGTTGCCGCACGAGCAACCGCCGGTGAATCGGTCCATGCTGCGTCTCCTCTAAAATCCAGCGGTCGGAAAGGTTACACCGACATTCCCCATTCGGCTTTCCTGCGTCGAGTATATGAGCCCCGAACGGGATTAGCCAAGCGGCTTTGGCCCTTGGTTCGTGTTGGACGCTGTGTGCCAGTGGTGAAAAGCGGTCACGCGGGAATAAAAGGGACAGCTTGCTTAATTCAGTCCGGCTTGCCCAGGCCGCCGCCACCGGGCAGTTCCAGGATCAGGCGGTCGCCGGCGGGGACGATTTGTTTTCCCATGCCTTTGAGCGTGGCGCCGCTGGCCAGGCCGACGCGGCCCGCCTTTCCATTGCCGCCTCCATTGCGGCCCCGGGCCGGGTGGTCGATCCGATCGAACAGGGCGAAGACCGCGAAGGGCGCGCCCTCGGCATGGCCGATTTCGATGATCTGGCCGTCGCCGCCCCGATAGGATCCCGCGCCGCCGGAGCCGGTGCGGTATTCCTTGCGCAGATACAGGATCGGCGCGATCGATTCGGTGATCTCGACCGGGGTATTGCGCACACCGGACGGGAAGGCGGTCGCCGACAGGCCGTCTTTGGCGGGCCGCGCCCCGGTCCCGCCGGAATGAAAGATGGTTACCGAGAATTCCGTGGCGTCGCCGTAATCATGGTCGCCGACCATGCCGTGCCCGCCCGACAGCATGGGGTTCCACAGGCTCGACGAGCCCTCGGCGGGGGCGATCCCCGGCTGTGCCTTCTCGAGGGCGCCGAGCACCACGTCGGGCAGCATCTGGCCGATCACATGGCGCACGGTGACCGCCGCCGGCCGCGGGGCGTTGAGGATACAGCCCTCGGGCGCGCTGATTTGGATCGGCGACAAGGAGCCCGTGTTGTTGGGGATGGCGCTGCCGACCACGCAGCGGATGCCGAACGAGGCATAGGCCTGGGCATAGGTGATCGGCACATTGATGCCGTAAGGGGACATCGGCGAGCTGCCGGCGAAATCGACCTTGATGCCGTCGTCCGTCACCGTCAGACAGACCTCGATATGGACCGGGCTCTCGTAGCCGTCGACGGTCATGGCGTTGTCGTAGCGGCCCCGGGGCAGGGCGCGGATGTGATCGATCATGGCGGCGCGGGATGTCTCAATGATGTGATCGCCGATACCGTCGAGACCGTTGAGGCCGAATTCGGACATCAGGGCGGCCAGCCGCGCGGCGCCGACGCCGTTGCTGGCGGCCAGGGAGTAGAGATCGCCGGTCACCTGCACCGGCTCGCGCACATTGGCGCGCACGATGTCGAACAGGCTTTGGTTGGCAACGCCGCCCTTAAACAGATGCATGATGGGGATACACAGCCCTTCCTCATAGACCTGTCCCGCATCCGGCCCGAACCCCGGCCCGCCGATATCGACCACATGAACCGTCGAGGCGAACAGGCCGACCGCCGCGCCCTTGACGAACACCGGTGAGACCACCGTGAAATCGAACAGGTGGCCGGTGCCGTGCCAGGGGTCGTTGGTGACGAACACATCGCCCTCGGCCATGGTCTCGATCGGGTATTTCTCCAAGAAGAACAGCACCGCCGCGGCCATGGCGTTGACATGGCCCGGGGTGCCGGTCACCGCCTGGGCCAGCATGCGGCCGCCGCGATCGAACAGCCCGGCGGAGAGATCGCCGGCCTCGCGCACGGTGGTCGAGAAGGCGGTGCGGATGATCGATTGCGCCTGCTCCTCGACGATGGCGATCAGGCGGTCCCACAGGATTTGATTGCGCACGGCGCCTTCGGGGATGACGCCGGCCGAGATAACGCCGGCCGAGAGAACGCCGTTCTGTGCGCCTCGCCGCTCGAGGATGATATCGCCATCGCCGTTGATCCGCGCCGTGAAGCCGTCGGGCACGATGGTCGTGGTCTGGCTCTCGGTGATCGCGGCGGGGCCGGCCATGCTGTCGCCGGGGACCAGCCCCTGCCGATCGTAGGTCTCGGCGTCCTGCGCGGCGCCGCGGCCGGGCAGGCGCATGGGACGTAATCCTTGGGTTTGCGGCGCGCGCGGCGTCGGCGTGTCCGAAGTGTCTTGGCGGGTTGCGGGGGCAGGGGCGGACAGGGTCAGGGACCAGGTCAGCACCTCGACGGCGAGGCCGGGCACGGCGCGGCCGTATTGCTCGCCATAGGCGGTCTCGAAGGCGAGGCGCAGCGTCTCGCCGTCATCATGGTCGAGGGGGCGGACCGGCGCGGCGATCTTGACCTCGTGGCCCTGGCCCACATAGCGGGCATAGGCATAGCGCCGTTCGGTCAGGTCGCTTTCCGGGGCGCCCAGGCGAACCACCGCCTCCGCCTCCGCCGCCATGGCCTCGAAGGCATTGTTGATCGGTGCGGGATCGAAGCCGTCCAGGCGCATGTAGCTGCTGCGCGCCACCTCATAGGCCACCGGCGCCAACAGAAAACCGATGGCCGAGCCGACACCGGCGTTGTTGGGCACGATGATGCGGTCGATGCCGAGTTTTTCGGCCAGGCGCGCGGCATGTAGGGGACCGGCGCCGCCGAAGGCGATCAGCGTGCGGCCCTCGATCTCCTCGCCGCGCTCGACCGCATGGACCCGCGCGGCACTTGCCATGTTCTCATCGACCACCTCGAGGACACCGAGCGCCCCATCGATTGTATCGAGGGACAAGGGCTCGCCGATGTCACGCCGCACCGCCGCCGCCGCCGCCGCCTCGTCAAGGGCCATGCGCCCGCCGGCGAAGCTGGGGCCGTGGAGGCGGCCGGCGATCAGGTTGGCGTCGGTCACCGTCGGGCGGTCGCCGCCCAGGCCGTAGCAGGCCGGACCCGGGTCGGAGGCGGCGCTCTCGGGGCCGACCCGGATGCGCGCAAGGCTGTCGACCGAGGCGATCGAGCCGCCGCCCGCGCCGATCTCGACCATCTCGACCACCGGCACCTTGATGGGCATGCCGCTGCCCTTCATGAAGCGGTGGGCGCGGGCGACCTCGAAGCCGCGGCTGAGCAGCGGCTCGCCCTGGTCGATCAGGCAAATCTTGGCGGTGGTGCCGCCCATGTCGAAGGAGAACACCCGGTCTTCGCCCAGGCGGCGCGCGATGTGGGCCGCCATGATGGCGCCCCCGGCGGGGCCGGATTCGACCAGGCGGATGGGATAGCGCACGGCGGTCTCGACGGTCACCACATTGCCGCCCGAGGTCATCAGCAACAGTGGGCAGCGGAAATTTCCCGCCGCCAGGCGCCGCTCCAGGTCGGTCAGGTAGCCGGCCATCAGCCGTTGGATATAGGCGTTGGCGCAGGTCGTCGACTGGCGCTCGTATTCGCGGATTTCCGGGCAGACCTCCGAGGACAGGGAGATCGACAGATCGGGCAGGGCCTCGGCGAGGATTGCCGCCACCCGTTGTTCGTGGGACGGGTCGGCGTAGGCGTGCAACAGGCCGATGGCGACGCTCTCCACGCGCGCCTCCCGCAGTTGCGGGATCAGCGCCAGGACCGACTGCTCATCCAGGGGGGTGAGAATTTCACCCTTGAAATTGATCCGCTCAGCCACCGGGAGCCGCCGGGCGCGAGGCACCAGGGGCGGCGGCCGCTCGGCGTTGATGTCGTACTGATCGAAGCGGTTCTCGTAGGCCATTTCGACGGAATCGCGATGTCCCTCGGTGACGATCAGGGCGGTGACCGCCCCCTTGCGCTCGATCAGGGCGTTGGTCGCCAGGGTGGTGCCGTGCAGGATGAGGTCGATATCGTCGGGGCCGGCGCCTGCCTCACCGAGGATTTGCGCGATCCCCGCCATGATGCCGTCCGCCGGTCGCGCCTGTGTGGTGAGCAGCTTGCACGCCGTGCGCTTGCCGTCCCGATCGAGCACCAGATCGGTAAAAGTGCCGCCGATATCGATTGCCAGCCGTGTCGTCATGGACCGCGTTTCTCTGTAAGCCAGAGGACAGCTTACTTATAAAACATCGGTTTGTTCGGCTATTTCATCAGCTATCCCGCTAACATGGGTTAATTCGGCGGATCAGGGAATTGCCGCGGGTTCGAATCCCGAGCAAGGAACCACTGATACCAAGGAGCGATAATAGAGACCCATAGAGATCGTGTCCGCTTATTCCCGGGAAGGAAGGAAGCCGCGGGCGATGCAGCGCATCGGTTAGGTTTCCTGACGCACTCCGGGGGTGAGCGGACGCGA
>ERZ813253.83-NODE-83-length-34949-cov-27.139423_pt1 | contig 34949 bp, 30 predicted proteins | sample MGYA00520893_ERZ813253 | MGnify/ENA primary metagenome ERZ813253 (study PRJEB31669, sample SAMD00080414) | marine metagenome | biome: oceanic hadal pelagic zone biome; feature: marine hadalpelagic zone; material: sea water | place: Pacific Ocean:Izu-Bonin Trench...
CTTAAGCGTGCAATTTTCATTTTGCCCTACGCCCCCGCGTATGGTAAGGTCTTTTCAGTATAAAACTACTCAAATAAAAGCGATGGAAAACAGTCGTAAAGTATTAGAAAACCTTGGTTATGAAATTGAATTCTATACTAAAGAAAGTTTTCTGATAAAAACATCCATTTCTCCAGTTAAGAAGGATATACGACGATATGATTATGCGATTGCTGTAATCGTTGAAGACTATGTGCAGGTTTTTATTATTGCACAAAAGCACGTTTTTAAACGGGGTTCGGAGTTAAGTATTGGCGGTGGAAAATCCATCACGGACGTAGATGCCGTGGATTGGCTACCTTATTCATTACAGCAGAAAATATTTTGGCCATTGGTAGATGAATTCTCAAAATTCAATATGAAAATAATTCAAGATTTTAGTGAATTTCAGTTTAATCAAATAAAATCTAAAAAAGCTTAAAATAGCATTTGGTCTTTATGGGCAGTGTGTATCAATTTCAACGGCTTTTAAATAGCTAAAATCACAACTTCATCATGGCAAACAACAGAATTTTAAGCGAAAAACTGGAAAGTTTACTGCAAGGTATTCATGAGCAATATGGTAATGCATTAACGGATGAATTAATTGCACGCTTGGAGAATACTATTGCCGATTTTAATGAAGAAATCGATTCTTTAATGAGTGAGTTGAAGGAAAATGCTACTTTAAAAGAAAAATTGATGGCAGATATAAAATCGGGAAAGAATGAAAAAAATGATGAACCGAAAGAAGATTCTGCTGAAGAAGTAAAAGAAGTAAGTGAATGGGAAAAAAGACTAGAAGGTTTAAGTTGAGGAGATAAAATGTTAGTCAAAGATAAAATTATTTTTGGAGTTCTTGTAGTATTATTAATCGCTGGTGGATATTTTCAGTATATGTCCAGCAATATGAATATTCGCATGGATGAATTGAACAAAAACGATGAAGAGCATGTAGATAGAGCTCAAAATGAGTTTAGTGAGGGTTTAAGAACATTAAATTTGCAATTTATTGGAAGGGGTAAGCATTTACAAAAAGCACAGCAAGATATTGTTGCAAATACAAATTTAATCAATGAGATTGCTGATTCACTTGCAGATATGATTTCTGAAGTTCAGTTCAATCTTGATGAACTGGATCGCGATATGAGCAAACGATTTAATGATGTTGAAACGGATGTGGCTGATTTGGAAGATGATTTCAATAGGAATAGACGTAAAACAAGTCAAAAATTATCCGAAATACAACAATCGATTACTGTGTTGCAGACTGATTTAAATGAAATTAAAGAAAAATTATCTGATAAAGATAAAAAGAAGAAGAAGAAATAATTTTAAATAATATAACTAAAAAAGGGCCCAATAGAGCCCTTTTTTAGTTATATTATTTTATCATTAATGTATTGTTTTAACTTTTGGATTAATGACTTGAATTGAATAAAAAGCTTAAAGAATAAGTTGAAGTGATTAAACATAGGAACATGTTCCTCACCGTATATTAATAAAGAGATTCAGCAGAAGGATTTCTTTATGTATATAAAAAATTGGGGTAGATTTCACAATGACCTCGGTGCAAAGTGAAAATCTACCCCTTCCACATACCAAAGGTACCAAACCAGCACCTCCAAGGTTAAAGTAAAAGTTTAATTAGGTAAATGCAAGAAAATTATGAATGAAAAGTGCCGAGGGCCGGAATCGAACCGGCACGAGAATTACCTCATTGGTGTTTGAGACCAACGCGTCTACCAGTTCCGCCACCCCGGCATTTTCGTATAATAAAATTAGACTATTTATTAAAATAATATCAATATATTTAAACACAATTTTTAAGGAGTTTGATACTAATGAGCTTTAATACAATAGCAGACATGTTTTTACAGTCGGTAGAAAAATTTGAAAATAACCCTGCATATTTTGACAAAATAGAGGGTACGTGGCAAGGAAAGACATATAAAGAAGCGGGTAACATAGTTGAAAATCTTGCAAGCGGATTGGCTTCTTTAGGCGTTCAAAAAGGAAATAAAATAGCTATTTTATCGACAAATTGCTCTAGATGGGCTCTTGCTGATTATGCAATTATTGGGATTGGGGGTGTTACTGTAACCATTTATCCAACATTGACAAATCCACAAATAAAATATATTTTTGACGATTCTGAAGCAGTTTATGCATTTGTAGGAAATAAAGAACAGTTAGAAAAAACCAGATCGCTTTTACAAGATTGTGAGCAAATGAAGATGTATATCCTCATGGATGATTCTGAAGCTGATTCAGATAATGTTATGAGTTTCAATACACTTCTAGAAAAAGGAAAAAAATATAAAGAAAGTGCAAATTTTTCCTTAAAAGAAATGGCAAATTCAATCAAACCTGGCGATTTGCTGACGTTAATATATACAAGTGGAACAACAGGTTATCCAAAAGGTGCAATGTTATCACATAATAATTTGGTATCTAATATCAAAAGTGGTAAAAAATCTATTCAGGTAGGTGAAAATGATGTATTACTATCTTTTTTGCCTTTAAGCCATGTTTTTGAACGAATGGTAGGGCACTTTACTGGATTATCATCTGGCGGGTCTGTGTATTATGCAGAAAGTATTGATAAAGTTGCCGACAATATGAGAGAAGTAAAACCAACTATCATGGCCAGCGTACCAAGACTTTATGAGAAAATGTATGCTAAAATTCTTGATAAAGTAAGCAACGATCCAATTTTGCGACAAAAAATATTTTGGTGGGCAATTGGCGTAGGTAAAGAATCGATGCCCTTTATATGTAAAAATAGCCAACCTGATGGTTGGTTGGGATTTAAATTTTCTTTAGCTGAAAAATTGGTTTTTTCGAAGATAAAAGAACGAGTTGGTGGTCGGTTAAGATTTTTTGTTTCTGGCGGAGCGCCTTTATCACAAGAAATTGCTGAATTTTTTGCAGCTGCAAATATAATAATCCTTGAGGGATATGGATTAACAGAAACAAGTCCGGTCATTACAAATAATAGAATAGAGCATGTGAAATTTGGAACTGTTGGACAACCTATAGATGGAGTAGAGGTGAAAATTGCGGATGACGGAGAAATTATTTGTCGGGGTGATAATGTTATGATGGGTTATTATAATGATGAAAATGCAACAAGAGAAGCAATTGATGAAGATGGTTGGTTTCATACAGGCGATATTGGTGAATTTGATGAGGATGGGTTTTTAAAAATTACCGATAGAAAAAAGAACATTATTGTTACTTCTGGTGGGAAAAATATAGCTCCGGCACCAATGGAAATATCTATGATTTCATCTAAATATATTGAACAAGTAGTTGTTTTAGGAGATAGAAGAAATTTTATATCTGCATTAATTGTCGCTGCACAAGAGCCATTAAAAGAATGGGCGGATGAAAAGGGTATTGAAGGTGATATCATTCAAAATGATCAAACAATTCAATTATTTGATGATATAATTAGTAAATCAATGGAAGGATTTGCTCATTACGAAACGGTTAAGAAATTTAAACTGGTTTCAGATGAATGGTCTGTGGAAACGGGTGAACTGACTCCCACATTTAAAGTAAAACGTAAAGTAATTGAAGAAAAATACGCAGAAATAATAGATAGCATATATAAAGTATAGCATAAATCTATTAATATATTTCATAAACTTATCATCTTATGAGTAAGATTACTATTTTAGGTTCGGGTAGCTGGGGATCCGTTATTGGTGAATCATTAGCTGTTAACGACCATTCAGTTATGATGTGGCAGCGCGATGCTAATAAAGCAAGCGCCATGTCAGCAGACAGGTTGCATCCATTATTAGCGGATTTCATTTTTTCTAATAATATTAATTTTACCTCAAATTTGAAGCAATCTCTCCTTGGAGCAGAAATTGTAGTAGTAGCTGTCCCCTCGCACAGCGTTCGTGAAATTATGTCCAATACAGCTGAATTTATTGGTGATGATTGTATTATAGTTAATATTTCCAAAGGACTGGAAATTGATACATTGCTTACAATGAGTTCGGTGATTGCCGAAGAAACGAAGGGAAAAGATATTTCTATAGTTTCATTATACGGACCCAGTCATGCTGAAGAGGTGTGCCGAAAAATTCCAACAACTTTAGTAGCAGCTTCAAGAAATGAAAATGCATTAAAAAGGGTGCAAAATATATTTTCAACACATGTTTTGAGAGTATACACGAATACTGATATTTTAGGTGTAGAGCTTGGTGGTTCCATAAAAAATGTAATCGCAATTGCTGCTGGAATCTGCGATGGAATTGGATTTGGCGATAATACAAAAGCTGCAATTTTAACAAGAGGAATTACTGAAATGACTCGTTTGGGAATTGCCATGGGTGCACTGGAAAAAACCTTTGCAGGATTAAGCGGAATTGGAGATTTATTTGTAACATGTTCCAGTAAACACAGTCGAAACCGTTTTGTAGGAGAAGAAATTGGCAAAGGCCGGAAAATTGATGAAATAGTATCTCAAATGAATATGGTTGCAGAAGGAGTTAAGACAGCAAAAGCAGTTTTTCAATTATGTCAAAAACATGACGTAATTATGCCCATTTCTAAAGCTGTTTATGATGTTCTTTATAAAGACAAAGATCCACGTGAATCGGTATTAGAACTGATGACTAGGGATTTGATTTCAGAATAGAATTCGAACTTTTACCATCACCACAATTATTGTAATTTCGCCACCGAAAATATCGCCCACATAGCTCAGTAGGATAGAGCGACTGCCTCCTAAGCAGTAGGCCAGAGGTTCGAATCCTCTTGTGGGCACCATCAGAAACTATAAAAATGGAGAACGAATATTCATGATTAAAGCAAGGAAACATATTACTAAAAAAGAAATAGCACATGACCCTTTTTTAGAATCGATAAATACAGTTAAAAAATATTTTGATGAAAATAAGAATTTCATTTCTCGTGTGAGTTTAGGTTTTGTAGCCTTAATAGTTGTTGGCATGTTATTTAATAATAATTTTACTTCAAAACGTGAAACATCTGAATCAGCATTGGGTATGGCCTTTGTAAATTTGAGTTCAGGTGATAGAGATAATGGTCTTTTACAATTAGAGCTTATAATAGATGACTATGCTGGAACGAAAGCAGCACGGCATAGTAAATTCATGCTAGCACGATTATATTATGAGCAAAAAAACTATTTAACGGCTAAATTATATCTTTTAGATTTTCTAGATGACCCCACAGATGAATTTCATGTAGGTGCATTAATTTTGATGGCAGATATTGAAAAATTTAATGGTAATTCTGATGGAGAAGAAAAATACATAAAGCAGTCAATGAAGTATGCATCAAGTAAATCAGATAAAGATAAATATTCAATTACTCTTGCTGAATATTATATGAATGAAGGCAATATTCAGGATGCATTGGCGTTAGTTGTGCCAATTATTGAAAAATATGAAAGACGGTCTGATTTATACAATAAAGCACAAGAAATACTGGGACATCTCCACACAGTCTCTTCCGACGAACAATAACCTTGTAAACATCAGTTTTAAGTCTTATTTTTGCCGCCGAAAAGTGGGTTGATGGCCCACTTTTCGTTTGTTTAGACATGGATAAATTAAGACAAGATATAGAACAGTTACTCCCCGATGGAGTCTTTTTGATGGATATTAATGAAGATCCTCATAGAGGGATGGTGCGATGTTTTGTGGATAGCGAAAAATCCATTTCGCTCGATCAAACTTCAAAAATTGTTAAATCAATTCAACATTCCGGTTTACTGGATGAATATTATCCTGATGGTGCATTACTAGAAGTAACGACATTGGGTATTTTAGAGCCTTTAACTCAACCGTTTCAGTACAGAAAAAATGTGGGTAGAAAGTTGAATTTGACATATAACAATAAAAGTTATCGTAAACACATAGAAGCGGAATTAGTCGGTTTCAATGATGATATTCTTTTTCTGAAAAATAAAAATAAAGGCCAATTTCAGTTGGCATTAGAAAATATTTTACAAGCAAAAGTAATTGTTCAATTTAATTAATACGGAGGAATTTTGATTAATCAAGGATTGATAGAAGTTTTTTCAGAAATAGCACGTGAAAAAAATATAGACCGCTTAGAGCTAGGCAATATTATAGAGCAATTATTTATGTATATAATTGAAAAAGAACGCGGTGAAAATTCTAATTGCAGTGTTATCGTTAATATCGATAAAGGCGAAATAGAAATATATGCTGAAAAAGAGATTGTTAATGATCTTGATGACCCAGTATTAGAAATACTACTTGAAGATGCCGAAAAGGCAATGCCTGATGAAGAATTCGAAATTGGTGATATATTTGTAGAAGTGATAGATCCGGCAATATTTGGGCGAAGAATGATAAATACTGCGAAACAGTTTTTTAGTCAAAGATTGCAAGATATCGAAAAACAGTATATTTACGAGGATTATTCTCAACGTGTTGGTGAAATCGTAATAGGCATTGTTCATCAGGTTCAACGCGATAATATTTTCATCAACATTGAACAAGCTGAATTGCGATTGCCTAAAAATGAACAAATACACTCAGAGCGCTATCGCAGAGGTGATACAATTAGAGTTGTTATAAAATCTGTTGAAGTAAATCCGCGCGGACCTGAAATTATCGTTTCTAGAAGTGATAATCATTTTTTGCTCAAATTATTTGAAATGGAAGTACCTGAGATTGATGATGGTATAATTGAAATATTGGCAATAGCTCGCCATCCTGGTGAAAGAGCAAAAATAATTGTCAAATCACAAGACCGGAGAATTGATCCTGTAGGTGCATGTGTGGGAATGCGCGGAAGTAGGATTCAAGCTATTGTAAGAGAATTAAGTAATGAAAAAATTGATATTATAAATCAAAGTGAACAAGCTGAAATTTTAATCTCCAGAGCATTGTCTCCGGCCAAACCTATTGATCTTTATATTGATGATGACCGCAAATATTGCGTTGCGTTATTTAATGATGATGAACTTGAATTTGCCATTGGTAGAGGTGGGGTAAATATAAATCTTGCATCACGGGTGACAGGTTTTAAAATTGATGCTTTCGGTAAAAATCAATATGAGAGAGAGAAGAAAGATCAAGCGACTTTATTATCAGAAGTACCTGATTTTTCAGAAGAATTAACTGCTCATTTAGCTGGCATTGGAATAAATACGGTTAAAGACTTATTAAACACCGACGAAGAAAAGGTGTTGTCTGTTGATGAAATGAATGATGAAAATTTAGAACAATGTTATTTAGTTGTTCAGGCATTTGTAGAACGAGTTGAAGAAGAAGAAATAGAAGAAGAGGAAGATCTTGAAATTAAGGAAATTCTTGAAGAAGTAAATGCAGCAACGAATGCTGAAATTGAAGCTAGCGCTCAAAAAGAAGTAGAAGAATTAAATACTAAAGATAATCAAGACGAAATATTAAACGCTTCAAATGAAAAAACAGCCAATGAAGAGACTGAAGAAAATTTGGATGAAAATACGCAGGTAGAAGAGGCATGATTCATGATTAAACGATCCAAACGAATATTTCAAATTGCGAAAGAATTCAATATTTCGCATACGGAGATATTGAATTTTCTAAAAGAGAAAGATGTTGATGTTTCTAGCCATATGTCCCCAGTAGATGATGATGCGTACTCTTTAATCGAGGTAGAATTTGCGCGGGACAAAGAAAATGTTGATCGTTACCGAAAAGAGCAGGTTCGCAGGGAAATCCATCATTCCCGTATTGCTGAACAGCAAAAAATATCAAAAAAATTGAATCTTCTCTCTTTAGAGGAACAAAGAAAACTAGAGAAAGAGGAAAAAGCAAAAGCGATTGAAGCTGCAAAACGTAAGGAACAAGAAAAACTAAAAGAATTAGCTGATCAAAAAGAAGAAAAGCCTAAAAAACAACGATTTCGAAAAATTGATATTTCTGAAATTGAATCTCAAATTGGGCAAACGACTCGTTTCAAGAAAAAAGTTCATGAAAAGAAAGAAGTAAAAGTTCAAAAAAGTGTTAAGGATGCCGTAAAGCAAACGCTTTCTAGAATAGATACTAAATCAAAGAAAAAACAATATAAAAAAGATAAATCAGATGAAGAAGAAGTTGAAGGTGTAAAGCAGACCGTTCGTGCTGGTGAATTTTCAAGTGTAGATGAATTAAGCAAGATTTTTAATGTTAACGCCAGCGAAATTATTCAAGAATGTCTCGGTCTAGGTAAACTAGTCACTATTAATCAGCGACTTGAATGGGAAGTTATAGAATTTCTCGCTGATGTGTATGGTTTTATTGTTGAAAAATTCAAAGATGTAGGTGAAGAATTATTTTCTTTAGAAGAATCAGATGAGGATAAAGAAAATGCTACGCATCGCCCACCTGTTGTAACCATTATGGGTCATGTAGATCATGGAAAAACATCTATTCTTGATTATATCAGGAAAACAAATGTTGTTGCAGGTGAGTCTGGCGGAATTACGCAGCATATAGGTGCATATAAAGTTCATTTGGATGATGATAAAGAAATTACTTTTTTAGATACACCGGGACATGAAGCTTTTACTGCAATGCGAGCAAGAGGAGCACAGATCACGGATATTGTTGTTATCGTAGTTGCTGCAAATGATGGAGTTATGCCTCAAACAATAGAATCAATCGATCATGCAAAAGCTGCTGAAGTTCCTATGATTGTTGCAATCAATAAAATGGATTTACCTGAGGCAGATCCAGACAGAGTTAAAAGAGAACTATCAGAACATGGCGTATTAGTGGAAGACTGGGGCGGAAAAGTTCAGGCAGTGCCAGTTTCAGCTAAAACAGGTGATGGTATTGAAGATATTATGAGTTCGATTCTTTTGGAAGCAGAAGTTTTGGAGCTTACAGCTAACAAAGACACTTATGCTCGAGGAACAGTTATTGATTCAAAATTAGATAAAGGCTATGGTGCAATGGCTACAGTACTTATACAAAAAGGCACATTAAAAATTGGAGATCCGTTTATTTGCAACAATTATTCTGGAAAAGTAAGAGCGATGATGAATGAAAGAAATCAGCGTATTAAATTAGCTGGTCCATCTGAAGCCATACAGATTTTTGGGTTTGAAAAAGTTCCGCAAGCAGCTGATATTTTTGCAGTATTTGAAAATGAAAAAGATTTAAAACGTATCGCATCTGATCGTCAACGAATGATGCGTGAGATTCAACAGAAGAAAATCGGTACACAGTCACTCGATGCTATGTCTGCACTTATTAAAGACGGTTCGATTAAAATGCTTCCGTTAGTTATTAAAGGTGATGTGGATGGTTCAATTGAAGTATTATCAGAATCATTAGAAAAAATTAAGCATGAAGAAGTAGGTGTTAAAGTTATTCATAAAGCCGTTGGGATGGTTACAGAATCGGATATTCTATTGGCTTCGGCTTCAAATGCGGTTGTAATTGGCTTTCATGTAAAAGTCAGTTCAAATGCGAAACTGCTTGCCATTAAAGAAGGGGTTGAAATTCGACCTTATTCTGTTATTTATAACGCAGTTGAAGAAGTAAAACTGGCTTTAGAAGGATTGTTAGAACCGGAAAAAGTCGAAAATATTCTTGGACGAGCTTCGGTATTAGAATTATTTAAAGTCCCAAAACTTGGTTTTATTGCCGGTTGTAGAGTAATAGAAGGATTGATAAAACGTGGACAGTTTGCACGGATTATACGTGACGAAGAAGTGTTGCATGAAGGAAAAGTAAGTTCTTTAAAACGATTCAAAGATGACGCAAAAGAAGTGAAAGAAGGAATGGAATGTGGAATCGGAGTAGAAGAATTTTCAAAATTTAAAGAGGGAGATGAAATTGTTGTTTATGAAATCCAGGAAGTTAAACGAACACTCGAATCAGTTTGACATTCGAACGACCTTATAAACGCACAGATCGCGTTAGCCAACAGATTAAACAAATACTTGGCGAAATAACCACAAAAAACATAGATATTTCTCATTTGGGGTTTATTACCTTCACGCGAGTTGAAATTTCACCTGATTTACGGCACAGCAAAGTGTTTTATAGTATTATAAACAACAAGAAATCCGATGATATTGTGAATTTGGAATTAAATAAATTAGCTAAAGCTTTCCGAAAATATTTAGGTCAATCGATCCGAATGAAAAATACACCAGATATTAAATTTTATTTGGATGAAGATTTAAAACATGAAGAGTATATGCTGAAAATATTAAGAAATTTGAATTCTTAAAATTCATGATTATAAATATATATAAGCCGAAAGGATGGACGTCCTTTGATGTTGTAAAAAAAGTAAGAGGTATAATTAAAGAAAAAAAAGTGGGACATGCAGGAACTCTGGATCCTTTTGCAGAAGGAGTACTTGTATTAGGAACCGGTTCTGATACGAAAAAATTAACTGCCATTTCCGGATCTGTGAAAGAATATGAAGCGACTTTGGAACTTGGATCAAAAACAGATACGCATGACCTTGAGGGTAAGGTCATTGAAACGAAAGAGATTCCAAATTTGGAATCTGAAGAAATTATAGATGTACTAAAAAGTTTTAAAGGAGAACAGCTACAAACTCCACCAATGTATTCAGCGAAAAAAGTAAATGGGCAACGATTATATAAAATGGCAAGAAAAAATATTGAAGTAAAACGTGATCCGTGCACAATCAATATATTTGAAATCGAATTAATTGATTTTAAATCACCATTGTTGAGATTCAAGGTGCAGTGCTCAAAAGGAACGTATATACGAGTTTTAGGTAGTGATATTTCTGAAAAATTTGGTTCTGTGGGTCACTTGATTGCATTAAAGAGAATCAGGGTTGGTGATTTTACACTTAATGAAACAATTCAAATAAACGAATTGAAAGATAATGGACATTCTATCAACGCTTGATAATATTGAAATTGACGGTAGATCAATTCTAACTATCGGTTCTTTTGATGGATTGCATAGGGGGCACCAGGAAATTGTCAAAAAAGTAGTTTCACAAGCTCAAATGCAACAATGTCAATCTGTTGTAATCACATTTGACCCCCATCCACGACATATCCTAGATAAAGGGAGTAAGCTACCTCTGCTAATCTCACTTGAAAAAAAGGTGTCATTGCTGGAAGGCTTGCATGTGGACAAAGTATTGATTATCCCATTTACAGAAGAATTTTCTAAGATACCCGCTCAAGAATTCATGGATAAAATAATTATTAGTAATTTTAATCCCAAACATATTGTTATTGGTCATGATCATCATTTTGGATTCAATAGAGAAGGTTCGCCTCAATTTTTAATGGATTTTAGTGCTCATTATGATTTTACATGCGAAATTGTTGAGACTGTAGTTGATGAAGATATTGTGCTATCCAGTTCTCATATAAGGCAACTGATTCATGAAGGATTTGTGCGGCGTGCCTCTTTTGAATTGGGGTGGGTTTATGGATTTAAAGCAAAAGTTATTCATGGTGCAGGACGCGGTAGAGAAATGACTTTTCCCACAGCTAATTTCATACCAATTGAAAAAAACCAGCTTTTTCCTAAAAATGGAGTCTATTTTTGCAGAGGAAGGATTAATGGTAATACATTATATGGAATGTGTAATTTGGGCGTTCGTCCAACGTTTGATGAAAAGGATTTTGTAGCAGAAATTCATTTTTTTGTAGAAGACATTAATAGTCTATATAATTTAGAGATTGAAATTGAATTCTTGGAACGTATTCGTGACGAACAAAAGTTTGAAAATGCTGATCATTTAATTCAGCAATTGAAAAAAGATAAACTTTATTGTAAACAATTAATGAAAAAATATATTTAGGAGAGAATTATGTCAATAACAAAAGAAGAAAAAAAAGAGATATTAGAACAATTTGGAAAACATGAAACAGATACTGGATCTGCGAATACCCAAATTGCATTGTTAACAAAGCGTATTCGTGAACTTACGGAACATGCCAAACAACATAAAAAAGACCATCACTCACGAAGAGGATTGGTCATGCTAGTATCTAGAAGAAAGAAACTAATGAAGTATCTACGCCGCAGCAATCCTGAAGGATATGTTGGACTGGTGAAGGAACTGAAGATAAGAGGATAAGAAGAGAAGATGATAAGTAAAGAAAGAGAAATCGCAGGAAAAATAATGCGATTAGAAACGGGCAAGGTTGCTCGTCAAAGTAATGGTTCCGTAATGGTTACCTATGGAGAAACGGTCATATTGGCTGCAGTGAATGCATCTAAAGAACCAAGAGAAGGCATTGACTATTTTCCATTACAAGTAGAATATAGAGAAAAACATTATGCGGGTGGAAAAATTCCCGGTGGTTTTTTCAAAAGGGAAGCAAGGCCAGCTGAACATGAGGTATTAACAAGTCGATTAACTGACAGACCTATTCGGCCGTTATTTCCTAAAGGATTTAAAAATGAAGTCCAAGTCATGATTACTGTTTTGCAGAGTGATGGCGAAAATATGGCAGATACGCTTTCAGGCGTAGGAGCATCTGCAGCTTTAATCACGTCAACCATTCCATGGAATGGTCCTATTGCAACCGTCCGTGTTGGAAGAATTGATGGCGAATTTGTTATTAATCCGACTCGCACAGATCTACTGGATTCTGATATGGAAATGATTGTTTCTGGTAATCAGGAAACAGTTGTCATGGTTGAAGGAGAAGCTGAAGAAGCGACTGAATCTGAAATATTGGATGCGTTAAAACATGCTCATGGAACCATAAAGGAGATTATAGATCTTCAAAATGAATTACTATCAGAAATGGATGTGCAAAAAGATGAATTTGTTTGTCCAGAACCTGATGAAGGTATGGTTGCAGCAATTGATGAAAAATTAGGAAACCAAATATCCGATATAATCTCTATTGCTGATAAACATGAAAGGTCAGACGCTAAAGATTCTATGACTGATTCAATTCTTGAATCATTGGAAGAAGCTTTTCCAGAAGAAGAAAAAGCAATTAAGTCTATAATCGGTGATCGTTTTAAAGAGGCTTTTCGTGAACAAGTACTTGCTACTGGAAAAAGAAGTGATGGCAGATCCACAACAGAAATACGACCGATTTCAATAGAGACCGGAATCTTAAACCGTACTCATGGATCGGCCTTATTTACTCGTGGAGAAACACAGGCGCTGGTTATTACAACGTTGGGGTCTAAAAGATCAGAAATGATCATTGACAGCATGGATGAAGATTATAAGAAGAATTATTATCTTCATTACAATTTCCCTCCATATTGTGTGGGTGAAGTTGGACGAATTGGATTTACAAGTCGTCGTGAAATTGGTCATGGAAATTTAGCACAGCGTGCAATTAAACCTGTCCTACCGGATTATGATGATTTTCCATATACAATTCGCATTGTTTCTGAAATAATGGAATCTAACGGATCGTCTTCAATGGCATCTGTTTGTGGAGGCTCATTATCTCTGATGAACGCAGGCGCACCGTTAAAAAGCCATGTTGCAGGCATTGCAATGGGGTTAATAACGGATGGAAAACGTAATGCAATTTTAAGTGATATCCTTGGCGCAGAAGATCATTTAGGTGATATGGACTTTAAAATTGCCGGTACAGCCGAAGGAATTACTGCGATTCAATTAGATCTGAAAATTGAAGGAGTATCCTTCGACTTGATGAAGCAGGCATTAGAACAAGCTCGTGAAGGTCGTTTGCACATTCTAAACTTAATGGATGAAGCATTGCCAGAGGCTAATGAAATATCGCAATATGCGCCACGTATTTTTACGATTACTATTAATCCTGAAAAAATCGGTGCTTTAATTGGCCCAGGTGGTAAAAACATCAAAAAGATCATTGAAGACACGGAATGTGAAATTAATGTAGATGATGATGGAAATGTAACCATTGCTGGTGCCAATACCGATAAATGCAATGATGCGATTGAACTCGTAAAAGCGCTCACATTTGAACCTGAAGTGGGTCAGGAATTTGATGGCATTGTTACTCGATTGATGACATTTGGAGCTTTCGTTGAATTCGTTCCAGGACGTGAAGGACTAGTTCATATTTCTGAATTAAACTGGGAACGTACAGAGAAAGTAGAAGATGTGGTAAAATCAGGTGATGATATCCGCGTAAAACTAATCAAAGTTGATGATCAGGGCAGGCTTGATTTCAGCCGTAAAGCCTTACTTCCTAAACCGGAAGGATATGTGGAGCGACCACCAAGAGAACGTCGAGATAATAGATCAGGTGGAAGAAAGCCGTTTAGGAAACGTCGTTTCTAAACGTTATTCAATTGATTGTTCTAAACGGTGGAATTGTTCAAATTTTAACTTTTCCACCGTTTTTGTTTTATGAATAATTGATTTGTAAATTACACCCTTAATCTGATGACTACACAAATATCAACTCATTTTTCTCAAAGATTGCCTTCTGCAATCCGACAAGCACAAATCGTATTTTCACAGCGAAAAGATAAAGACTTAATTCGTGTTGTTAATTTGGCGATTGGCAATGTTTCTTTACCGATGCATCCTGCAATGCAAAAGCGAATGAAAAATTTGGGAGAAGCAAATTCAGAGTTTGCAGATGGGATAGTTAAATATACACCCAGCGTAGGGACGGACAATGCACGAAATGCTTTACTAAATATAATCGGCTCTGAAGGTATTGATGTATCTCACCTCAACTGTATGATTACGGATGGTGGTTCCCAAGCGATGGAAATAATGATGCTAGGTGTATGTGGGCCTTCATCAAAGCGCCCATTAATGCTTTTAGATCCAGCGTATACTAATTATATAGAATTCGGTAAAAGATTATCCATCCCGATTATTACCAGCGAAAGAAAAATATCAAACGATGGATCATTTACACCTCTAGATTTTAATGTTATCAATGAAGTTATTAAACAAAATAATCCAAAAGCATTGCTCGTTATTCCATCAGATAATCCAACGGGTCAATTCATCAAGCAATCGGATTTAATAGCACTTGCAAGGATATGTGTAAAAAATGATATTTGGTTTGTTAGCGACGAAGCGTATCGTCAATTATACTATGGAGATGATACATCATCCAGTATTTGGAAGATTTTAGAGAAAGATGTTCCAGGAATCATGGGCTCACGAATTAGTATAGAATCAGCATCTAAAGTATGGAATGCCTGTGGTTTGCGAATAGGAGGACTTGTTACGGATAATTTAAAATTTCATACTAAAGCCGTTTCTGAGTACACCGCAAATTTATGCGCCAACGCTATTGGCCAAGAAATTTATGGTACTCTAGCTCATGAATCCCATGAATCGCTACAGTCTTGGTATACATCTCAAAGAGATTACTATCGTTCAATCATGCTTCCGTTAAGGGATGAATTACAAAAACAAATCCCTGGTTTGATTGTTACAAATCCAGAAGCAGCTATTTATCTTATTGTAGATTTTAGAAATATTTGCGATAATAAATTTAATGGAAGTGATTTTGTTCAATACTGTGCAGCAGAAGGGAAAGTTGAATTGGATGGAAATAATTATACTTTATTATTAGCTCCCATGAGTGGATTTTATTCTGATCCAGCAAAAGGCAGAACACAAATGCGATTAGCCATGGTTGAGCCTAAAAATCTAATTGAAAAAACACCAAAGCTCTTGTTTGAACTATATAATTCTTATTGTGAAAGATAACCTCCCTATTCATTTTTCTTGACGGAGAAGTTTGTATTAACTAATTTAAAGTATCGCTTTAAGTAGATATGCAATGGGAACCAATCCAAAACAAATAAAAAAATTATATTATTCCATCGGCGAAGTAAGCAAATTAACTGAATTGAAACCGTATGTTCTTCGTTATTGGGAAACTGAATTCAAGCAGCTGGCACCTCCAAAAAACAGGGCAGGCAATAGAACCTATCGTCAGAAAGATATAGATACTATAAAACTAATAAAAGATCTCCTTTATAAAAAAAAATTCACAATTAAAGGGGCGAGGATATTGATCAATTCTGGTGATAAAGTTGATGAATTTGAAGCTAAACAAACAGATACAGCTGTAAATGAAAAGAGTAGTGAAATATTAGTTAAAGTAAAACAGGAACTGGAATCAATTTTAGAATATTTACATAAACATTAATCGGAGCGTGGCGTAGCCCGGTAGCGCACTGCAATGGGGTTGCAGGGGTCGCAGGTTCAAATCCTGTCGCTCCGACATCAAACAAAGCCTTCCTCTTTTGAGTAAGGCTTTGTAACATTTTTGACTTTATAGTGAACATGCAATGATAGAACTATTTAACAAACCTAGATTTACTCTCATAAAATTTCCCCTCATAGGCATTGGAAGTTTTATATTATTATTAATTTGGGCATCGACATTTTATCCAGGAGGGACTGAAAATAATCCTGAAACAACTGGTTATTTATTTTCAGAAAATCATATAAGTGATTTAGGCAGAATTATAACACCATCAGGCGTGAGCAATATTACGTCTGTATTTATTTTCATCTTTGCACTTTTAATAATGGCGTGTGTATTGTTTATTTTTTTCTATAGCAATTATACCTTTTATAAGAAAAAATTCTCTTATAGGGGTAATATGTTTAAACTGGGTACATTTTTTGGAATGTGCAGCAGTTTATGCCTTCTTGGTGTAGCGCTTGCTCCCGTTGATATTAATATGAAGGATCATATTGTTTATGCCGAATGGTTATTCAGATTTCTATTTGGCGGATCAGTATTATTGACAATTTCAATATATAATATGGACAAATCTACTCATGTATTATCCTTTGGGTATTTTCTAATTGCATTTGCGACAGGGATTTACATTCTTTTATCGGATTTTAAATTGAATTCTGTTCTATTCAGCGATGTACATGTTGCAAATGTCTTAACTCAAAAGATAACAACATTATCTTTAGTGGTAGGGTTTCTATTAGTTGGTTTTTTTAATAATCGATTTCTCAAACAGCAATAAGTCTGTTTTAAATCTCAACTATTCTCTTTTAAATTACTTGAATGATTGAACGACTAATCAATGATCCTGCATTTTTGCCGATTACCATTATCTTTTTAGTATTATCGGTTTACGCCGTTTGGCAAAAGCTTGACCGCTTTATTTTACCTTTAGCTATTATGTATATCGTTTATGCTTTTATTACGGGTCTATCCACTGCAGATGAGGATACAAGTTTAAAACCTGTACAAATAGTTGAAGAACAAACAATTATAAATATGGATACTATAAATTTAATTAATCTAGATGAGGCGTCGGAGCCAGCTCCATTAGATACTATATTAATTACAATAGAGGATCCTGAAGAACAGGTAAAAGAGGTAAAATCTGAGCTTTCTGATTTACGAGTCAATTCATTACTTATGTGTGAATTTATTGTTGACAGCCTTCGTAAACCGATTAATTCGGGTGATGAATTTTCAATAACATTGGATCGTGTTTATTGTTACTCTGGTATTCGAAATGCATTAAGCGATCGCACCATTCTTTATGAATGGTATTTTGAAGGAAATTATATTAACTCAATCCCCATCAAAATTGGTCGATCTGTACATTGGCGTTCATGGACATATAAAACTATAAACGATGCTCAAATAGGGAAGTGGTTTGTTATAATAAAAGATGAATTAACTCAAGCTGCAATGGATACAATTCACTTTACAATAATTGACGAAAAACCAAAATTATGAGAATACTCATTATTTTATTTACATGCACATTATTCTCCTGTGGAGAAATACGCTCATTTAGAAGTATTCCAATGGGCTGGAAAAACATTTCCAGTAGTTTTGATGAACTGCCTGATGGTATTCGTATTTATAAAGGGCGAAATAAACAAATACCGCTTAATGCATGGTATGTGATTATTGACAGTAAAAATCCACATTTAAATACCGATATTGTTGTTTCCAATGATGACGATGGAAAAGAAACTCCAAGTCAATTCGCAGAAAGACTGAATGCGAATGTCGTTGTTAATGGTGGATATTTTCTTATGCATAAAAATCCAACCGAACATGTGGGCTTATTAAAAGATAATGATGTAATTATTTCTCATACGCTTCGGTCAATACTGAAAAGGGGGAAACGATATTATCTGACTCGAAGTGCACTTGGCTTCGATAAAACAGGTCAAATGGACATTGCTTGGATTGCTAGTCATAATGATTCCGTTCTTGAATGGAAAGAACCTGCACAAAATGAACCAGATAGACCTGTTACAGAGCTTAATTATGAAAAAGGGAAATATTGGGATATGAGTGATGCTTTGCAGGCTGGGCCTATAATTGTATCAAATGGCCGTAAAAATGTAACAGCAGTTGAAGAAGTATTTTTTTGGTCGAAAATACCTGATATACATCCTAGAACAGCAGTCGGTTATACTAAAGAGGGCGAAAATATTTTTCTAGTTGTAGACGGAAGACAACCAGACAGTAGGGGAGTAGATTTAAACGAATTAGCCATATTAATGTTTGACTTGGATTGTGAAGAAGCAATCAATCTGGACGGAGGTGGATCTAGCGCCTTGGTTGTAAATGGAAAATTGTTGAACAGACCTGCCGGATTTTCCACCCAGCGTGAAGTTATATCGGCTATTGCCGTATTTTCTGAATAAAATGTTGCCATACATTATTGTGCCCGTTTATAATGGATCAGCCTCATTGCATGGTTTTTTAGAACGAATAAATAGAAAATGGATGAAACAACTTGTGTTTGTAGATGATGGTAGTGCTGACAACATTTTTGAACAATTAAAAAATATAAAGTGTAAATCTTTAAAGCATGATCAGAATCTTGGTAAAGGTGCAGCAATAATGACAGCAGTAGATTGGATTGTGAATAATGGTGGAGAAAGTGCAATTACAATTGACATAGACCTTCAACATCCACCGGAATTTCTAGATACATATTGCCAGATACCTAACGAAACAATATTACTTGGGTATCGTAATAATCGTCAAAAAATGCCATTACTGCGTCAATTTTCCAATTTTATAACAAGTTTATTAATTTCTATTCGTTCGTGTGCAGTCATTAAAGATTCCCAATGTGGCTATCGTTCTTTTAACACCAATATTTTTTCTAAAATACAATGTTATGAAAAAGGCTTTCAATTTGAAAGTGAGTTTCTTATAAAAGCATCAATAGTCGGTTGGAAAATTAACCATATTTCAATACCTACAATTTATAATGGTGAGCCGTCAGCTATGCGTAATGTTGGCGATACTGTAAAATTTATTAAAATGTGGTTTATGAGTTTTCTCTGGACATGAAATATATACGAAAATTATATGATTGGGTCCTACACTGGGCTGATTCAAAATATGGTCCATTAGCGCTATTCGTTCTTGCTTTTGCAGAATCCTCCTTTTTTCCGATTCCGCCAGATGTGTTGTTAATCGCTTTAGCGCTAGGCGCCAGAAAGAAATCGTTTCAATTTGCTTTAATTTGCAGCATTGCTAGCATCGCAGGTGGTTTATTGGGTTATAGTATAGGTCATTATTTATGGTGGGATGGGGTAACATATTCAGCAATTGCACAATTCTTTTTCAATAATATTCCTGGATTTACTGAAGATATTTTTACATCCATACAAAATCAATATTCTGAATATGGGTTTATGATTATTTTTTCTGCTGGATTCACACCGATTCCGTATAAGATTTTTACAATTTCGGCTGGCGCTTTTAATATTAGCCTACCCCTATTTGTCATTGCTTCGGCAATTAGTCGATCAGCTAGATTTTTTCTGGTTGCAGGATTAATTTGGAAGTTTGGCAACCCAATTAAAGATTTCATTGATAAATACTTCAATATCTTATCCGTTATATTTACACTCTTTTTAATTGGTGGTTTTATACTGATTAAATATATTATTTAATGAATTACCATTCTTTCAATTACAGAATAAATTTAAATTCCAAGTTCAATTCGGGGTGTAGCGCAGCCCGGTTAGCGCGCGTCGTTCGGGACGACGAGGTCGGAGGTTCGAATCCTCTCACCCCGACATATGTATCATATTTATATATTGCAAAGTAAGAAAAATAAAAAGTATTATATTGGATATAAAAAAGTTTTGAAACGAATATTAGAAGAACATAATTCTAAACATGCAAAATCAACAAAATCAGGCATTCCTTGGAAAATTGTATATGTTGAAAACTATCAAACAAAACATGATGCAATCATTAGAGAAAACAAATTGAAATCAATGAAAAGTAAAAAATATATCAAAGAACTTATTAATGTGCATAATTAGCGCGTCCCGACAAGTCAGGAAGGTCGGAGGTTCTCCCGATAAATCGAGATCACCTCGACAAATGATTCAAGTTTATTATTTCGGACAGTCTGGTAAGCAGTTACAATCGATGAAAACCAATCAATGAGTTACGATCATAAAATCATAGAACAAAAGTGGCAGGATTACTGGGATGAGCACAAATCCTTTAAGGTTGTAGAAAATCCCGACAAACCAAAATATTACGTGTTGGATATGTTTCCTTATCCATCTGGAGCCGGACTACATGTCGGACATCCTCTTGGATATGTTGCCACTGACATTGTAGCACGTTACAAACGAATGAAGGGATTTAATGTTCTTCATCCAATGGGATGGGACGCATTTGGCCTTCCTGCTGAACAATATGCCATCAAAACAGGCACGCACCCTCGAAAAACAACAAAAAACAATATTGACAATTTTCGCCGCCAAATCAAAATGCTTGGCTTTTCATATGATTGGGATCGTGAAATCAATACAACAGATACAGGTTATGTAAAATGGACACAATGGATATTTCTACAGCTATATAACAAAGGATTAGCCTATGAAGCTGAAAAGCCAGTTAATTGGTGCCCCGAATTAAAAGCAGTTTTAGCAAATGAAGAAGTGGTCGATGGAAAATCCGATATTGGAGGACATCCTGTTCATCGAGTTCCAATGCGGCAATGGATGTTGAGGATCACTGATTATGCTGAATCTTTATTAGCAGGCTTACAAGAAGTGGATTGGCCCAATAGCGTAAAAGAATTACAGCGCAACTGGATAGGTCGATCAGAAGGGGCAGATGTTGATTTTAATGTTGTAGGTAGGGATGAAGTCATTACCGTGTTTACAACTCGCCCTGATACGTTATATGGCGCTACATATATGGTTCTGGCCCCAGAACATCCGTTTGTTGAGGATTTTACTTCTGCTGAACAAAAAGGATCGGTAAAAAAATATCAAAAGGAAGCAGGTAGAAAATCAGATTTAGAACGGGGAGAGCTCAATAAAGAGAAATCGGGCATTTTTACGGGCACTTATGCCATTAATCCTGTGAACGGGGCGGAAATCCCCATCTGGATTGCTGATTATGTTCTCATGAGTTATGGTACTGGAGCCATAATGGCAGTTCCAGGTCAGGATCAGCGGGATTGGGATTTTGCAAATAAATTTGATTTACCTATTATTCGAACAGTTCAACATCCTGAAGGTTTTGACGGAGAAGCGTATATGGGTGAAGGTCCGGCAATAAATAGTGAATTTCTAAATGGATTGAATATTACTGATGCGAAATCAAAAATGATTACTTGGTTGGAGGAAAAACATAAAGGAAAGGGAACAATCCGATATAAATTACGTGATTGGCTGTTTTCTCGACAGAGGTATTGGGGCGAACCCATACCGATTATTCACTATGATGATGGTATAAAACCCTTGCATGAGGATGAATTGCCATTGGAATTACCCGATGTTGAAAAATTTGAGCCCATTGGAACCGGAGAATCTCCTTTGGCAAATATAAAAGAATGGGTAGAAGTGAAAAATGATGACGGAAAAGTCATTGGGTTAAGGGAAACAAATACGATGCCCCAATGGGCAGGTTCCTGTTGGTACTATCTACGCTATATTGATCCACAAAATATTAAAAAAGCATGGGATGAAAATAAAGAATCATATTGGATGCCCGTTGACTTGTATGTGGGCGGGGCAGAGCACGCTGTTCTTCATTTGCTCTATGCGCGATTTTGGCATCATGTTTTATTTGATTTAGGCTATGTCTCGACGAAAGAACCATTTCAAAAGTTGTTTAATCAGGGAATGATTCTTGGTGAAGATGGTTCAAAAATGAGTAAATCCCGAGGAAATGTTATAAATCCAGATGATGTTGTAAATAACTTTGGTGCAGATTCCATGAGATTGTACGAAATGTTTATGGGGCCTCTAGATAAATCAAAACCGTGGCACACTAAAGGGCTTAAAGGGTGTTTTCGATTCATAAATAAATTATGGGATAAAGTATGCTCATGTGATGGATTAAATGATTGTATTGATGCAGATAAAGCAAATAGTGAAACGATAAAATTATTACATCAAACTATTAGGAAAGTTGGCGATGATGTTGAAAATATGCGTTTTAATACTGCGATTTCTCAAATGATGATATTCACAAACCATTTAATTAAGCTTAAAACAATAAATATTGAAGTATTAAAGACATTCGTACAATTGTTAGGACCATTTATTCCACATGTAGCTGAAGAAATTTGGCAACGTTTAGGTCAAGATCAATCTATTACATATGAACCATGGCCGAATTTTGATGAAAATATTGCTAAAGAAGATTTAATTAATATTGCAATTCAGGTAAATGGAAAATTACGTGCAAATATTGAGGTTGTATTAAATGCTGATAAGGAAGCAATATTAATGAAAGCTCGAGATATTGAAAAAATAAAATTATATTTATCAAGAGGAAACGTGATAAAAGAAATATATGTGCCGGGAAGACTAGTGAATTTCGTCGTTAATTAGTATTCATATATATTATCAATTATACATAATATATATTATACGCCAAATTTACATAGATTCTTTAAGTCTCTCGAGGTTCTCCTTTGTCCCTATTACCATTATCGTTTGGTCTCTATGTAATATCTGATCAGATCCAGGATTGACTTTTAAATCACCATTTTTTTCTATTATACCTATAATTAAAAGTTCATATTTTTCTCTTAATTGAGAATCTTTGATCATCATACCATCGAATTGCTCTAATTCGCTCAAATTAATTTCATCAATACCAAAATCTATGGATGTATGCTGGGGAGTTTTGATAGTTACACTATCTTCCAATTGTGGATTAATCAACAATTCAGACATTTTATGGCCCCCAGCAACATAGGGATTCACAACTTTATCTACACCTGCCCTGCGCAATTTTGCACTCGTATCATTTACACTGCAACGTGAAACAAGAAACGCTTCATTATTAAGTGTTCTAATAGACATGCTGACAAATAAGTTATCCTGATCCGTATTTAACACAACAACGATTCCACCCGCTCGCTCAACACCGGCTTCAATGAGGGTTTCTTCTAATGTTGCATCACCTTCAATATATAAAAATCCCTTTTCTTCTATTTTACGAATTTTTTCAGGGTTATTGTCTATGATCACAAAAGATCTTTTTTTCTCATACAATTCCCCGGCGATGACTGCTCCCATCCTGCCGTAACCGCATATAATGTAATGATTGTGTAGTTTTTTGACTGATTTAATCATTTTATTTCTCCGATAAAAGTCCAAACGAAACATTTCCTTGTTGAATTCTGTAAATAAATAAGCAACGCCTGACACGCCAAATAATATGACGATTATTGTCCAAATTTTCCCAGCGTCAGTAAGTGGTTGAGTTTCACCAAATCCCACTGTGGAAAGCGTAATGATCGTCATATACACACTTTCCAATACAGACCAATTTTCTCCAAGGCTGTAAAAGCCTAATGATCCGATGAAGATTAATAAGCTGAAATATATAAAAAATCTTAAACGTGTTTTAATTTGCATTTTACTATTATGATTTCCGTCAATAATAATACGTTAAAAATATCATAAAGGCTGTCATGATTTAATTCCAAAACAAGTATCAATTATTATAAAGGCTCAAATTTATATTAATAGTCATCATTTTTTATTTTTATAAATTTCCTAATCCAATTCCTATATATTAATTTGCTCTTGTACTGCAGGCGTAACAGTGGGTCGAATTCGTACTCGTTCCTCTTTGTTTTACACCCTTTCCGTAAGTGGAATCATATTGGAATTTATTGCATTTTTTAAAATGTCTAAACCTCTTATTCCGTATTTTTTGATTTGAGGTGTTGTTAGTTGGAGGGTAATTGGGAAATCGAGATTATAGTAAATGGAGTGCAATAGGATTTAGTATTTGTTGAACCTAAAATTTTTGTATGAATTGAGTTTTTTGGAAGGGACAACGACTAAATATCGGTCTTATATGTCAGCCAAAAAATTGTTGAAGCTGGTGGAGATTGTGGGTTTTGAAGAGCAGGAAAGTGTGTTTGACACGATTTGGTGGTAATTTAGAAAATCAAATATAAAATATCAAAGTCAGGCCACTCCATGAATTGCCTTCGAATTTAGTTTGTTATAGAAATTTGATATATTTCTACCATTTCTGTTGTTTCTGGATTCAATTCGAAAAATTTAACTAATACATTTGCATTAGGACTCTCGGTATCAATTTCTACATGCCCATATACAGATGTAATCACAATATCATCACTCTTCACCACTTTTTCCGGTTTAGCCCACTCGGGTCTGAATATTTCATGAGCATATTTAGGGTTGTTCTGATTTTCAGGAATCAAACGATGCCCAGTAGCAATTTTATAATTTAGGGGTGACGAAGAAAAATCAAAAATAGCGTTACCCATATCTGAAATTGAATATTTAATAGTCGTGTCTGTTTTAGTAAGATAATTAACAGAGCTATTCAAGTTTAAGATGTGTGCACTGGGATAATGCTGATCTCCCGAGAATACAAGAACGCCATTAATATTATTATCATTAATAAAATTAAATATTTTATTCCGTTCATTAAGATAGCTCGACCAATTGTCATATCCATCTCTCCCTGACGATGTATCTCCACCATATTCATTCAAAGACACACTCGAGAATACTATTTTAAACTTTGCTTTAGAATTATTTAAACCATTCAAAAACCAATTTAATTGTTTTATGCCAAGCATGGTTTTTGAATCGCCATCCTGATTCTCCATAGGTGAACGATACCAACGTGTATCCAGAACAAATACATCAACATCGGCTATTGTAAACTTATAATAAATTCCACCGTCATTTTCTTCATACGAATAATCCGGAAAGTTTTCCTTAAAAGCTTTCCTTGCTTCATTTTTATAAGGGTATGTTTCGTCAGAATTATCTTTCCCATAATCATGATCATCCCAAATAGCCAACAAAGGAATTCGGCTGGCCATTTGCTGATAATTTTCATCAAAGACTCGGTTATACTTATTTCTAAATGCCTGTAGAATTGTTGTATCATTAAGAACAATTTCACCAGAATCAATCATTGTCTGGCGAAGAGTCTCATTGTTTTGGTAATGTTCAAGCTCATTTAAATTCCCATCATAATCCGCATACATTTGATCGCCAAGTAAGGCCATAAATGTGGGGGAGGATTTCTCGATTTGTTGAAAGATATTATAGCCCATATATTTTTCTCTTAAACAGGCTGAAAAAATAAAATTAAATTTCCCTGCAACGTTTTGTTTCGGAAATGTTTTAAAAGTGAACCAATCAGAATAGGCTCTATCTTCAAATTGAACCCGGTATCGATAATTTGAATTTGAAAGTATTTCTTGAAGGAAGATATTCGTTGTATATGAATTGAGTTCTGTTAATTCACCCCAATCTGTCAAATGACTCGATGAACCATCTATAATCTGGTATTGGATTCGTACATCTCCATCATTCACACATTTAATTAAAATTGGGACTTGATTATTTTGAATGAGACCCACAACTGGAGATCGAAACAATCTATTGGGTTTGGCCTTATCGCACCCCATTAAACTTATAAGCATGATGACAATAAATGCTTTAAGTAATCTATTATTCATAATTATTCCTTTCAAATTTAGATTGTTGAATGTCCAAAATTAAATTTGGTTATTTTAGGTAAATCATTTTTTTTGTTAAACTGACCGATTGATCTACTGTTTTTTCGGAAACTGTATTTAAGCTATAATAGTATATCCCACTCGGCATGGGTGTTCCGTGAAAATTATTCCCTTCCCAGATAACACTATACTTTCCAGCTTTATGGAATCCTTTCGAAAGAGTAATTACTTCTGAACCAAGAATATCATAAATAGTTAATTTTATATTACAATTCTCATGAATTGAATATAAAATATTCGTCACCCCATTAAATGGATTTGGAAAGTTCTGTTCCACTGAAAAATAATTAGGAGTTTGCATAGATTGGGAAATTGTGACTGTCGTATTATCCCGTTGTACCGTTATCCCGTAAAGTCTATAAGGTAATGTATTGTACGAATCAAATTCATAAAATGTAACGGTCACGCTTTTAATGTCGTTTTCAGTATTAACTTCGGCCAAACCATATACAGAAGGGTATCCTAATTCATCTCTGAAAATTTCAAAAGAGTAAAAAGGATTATTCTGATTTTCTTGATTGAGTGCATGCCCCGTTGCTCTATTGTAATGAAAAGGTGAAGATGAAAAATCAAACACAGCCGAGCCTAAATCTGATAAGGAATACACAATGGATGAATCTGTTTGTGAAATAGAATTCAATGGAGCGTCCCAATTTAGAATATGACTGCTGGGGAAATGTTGATCGCCGGAAAAAACCAAAACACCATAAATCTGATTATCTTCAATAAAGGAGAGAATAGTATTTCGCTCAAATGTATATCCCATCCAACTATCATATCCATCTTGGCCAGAAGATGTATCACCACCATAATCATTCATTGAAACACTTGATATTATTAATTTAAACGGTGCTGTTGATAGAACCAATCCATTCAATAACCAGGAGAGTTGTTCTGCACCAAGCATTGTTTTATTGTCATCATCATTTTCATCCATAGGCGACCTATACCAACGTGTGTCAAGAACAAATACATCAACATCCGCTATCTTAAACTGATAATATATACCTTCATCTTCTACTTGATATGGGTAGATAGGGTAAGTTTCTTTAAAAACTTTCTTCGTTTCTTCTTTATAAATATAAGTGCTATCAGCGTTATCCTGACCGTAATCGTGATCATCCCAAGTTGCTATTATGGGAATAGTGCTGCTCATTGATTGAAAATGTTCATCGAAATTCCGTCCATATTTATTCCTTAACGCGGGTACCACAGAATAGGATGGACCTGTATTAATATTGCCGTCATAATCCGCATAAATTTGATCTCCGAGCAAAACGACAAACGTAGGAGATATATTTGGAATATAATTAAAAACATTGTGGGGTAAATGATTTTCCCTGAAACAGGCTGAAAAAACAAAACTAAACTCTCCGGGTTCTGATTGTTCCGGGAATGTTGAAAATGACGACCAGTCAGAATTGTTGCCACCAGAAAAAATAACTCGGTATGTATAATCAGAATTATAATTAATATCATTCAGGATTAGACTTTTTGTTAGGTCATCGCTATAAGATAAATATTCCCAATCGCTAAAAATTGAAACTGAATCATTTCCTTCAAAATACTCAATTTGAATGTTCCCGGGTGACGTGCCTTTAACCTTTATTGGAACCTGATTATCTTGGATGAGTCCAACGATTGGAAGCCGTGATAGATCATTTCTTGCACTTGCAGATACTTTGTTTTGTATTGAATGTGTAAGGAGCATAACTACTATTATATGATAAAAATTCCTTTCCATTCTATACAGTCAATTATATGGATTTAGAAAGATAATTCATCACCGATCGAGCAACACGTCGACCATTAAAATAGCACCATTCAGCACCACGAAAGCCACCGAGCATGTTACCCGCTGAAAACCACCCTGATTCAGACATTTGGTAATCCCGCCCGATTACAGGTTTTCTGGAAGGTAATTCGATTTTTAATTTCCCCAATAGAGCCAATTCGCTATTGGGAATAAGTTCGCCACAAACCACAATACCATCGCAGGGTAAAATATCGCCATCTTTGGATAATCTTATGCCCGTAGCTGTTTTGGATCCCATTACTTCTACCGATTTTACATTCACAGCTCTGAACCTGGGTTTGCTCCAAATCCGGAAATAGAGCCGTTCAAAAAATGAACATTCCGGACGATGTTGTTTATCCATAATTATTGCATCTTCTGCACCGGCAACTTTTAATTTTGCAGCGGCAGCGTAACCAATTAAGTCTGATCCAATGATGACAGGATTGCGCATAGGTAATAAACCGTTGCCATCTATAAGTTGTAGTAATTGTTTGGTGAAAAACACTCGTATGGGTCTTGTGCCTGTCATCCATCCGCGTTCCGATAATGTTTTTTCTCGTGATCCGCAAGCCATGATAACTGCATCAGCCGTAAAACTTATTTCTCCTTTATCAGGATTCATCAAAGTGATCTCTTTTTTGCTAGCTTCAATCTTTAGAACTTGACTATTCAGCCACACTTCCACATCCGTTTTGGCTAACTTTTTTTTAAGAAAATTGGCATATTCTTCCCCAAAAACTGGAATACCACCGCGTGACCATCTAATGAAGGTGCGTACTCCACCCTTCTTTTTTTTGTATAGAGAAGGTACTCCACCAATATTATCACTTCGTTCAATCAACGCTACGGTTGTGATTCCTTGTTTAGATAATGCAATTGCCGCTCCTATGCCGGCAGGTCCAGCGCCAATGATGACAACTCTAAAATGATTTGTTGATTTCATCTATATCTTTATTTTTCATCATTTGAGTATTAGAAATAATTTCACTTCCTGGTCCACGTTTAGTAATCTTGTTCAAAGGGATGTCACAGTGTTTGGAAATAATTTCAGCAACATTTATTTGACAATCAAAACCTTGGCATCGTCCCATTTGTGCGCGAGTTCTACGTTTAATTGAATCAAGACTTACTGGTTTTAGGGGCGAATCTAAATGATCAATAATTTCGCCACGTGAAATTTGTTCGCAAAAGCATACAACTCTCCCATAGTCCGAATCTTTTTCAACTATTTTACCATTTGAATAGGGTTGTTTCCACCATCCAGGCCAACTGCTTTCCGGTCTGCTATCAATAGTAGTGATATCCTTTTCAAGATGTAAACCACATTTATTGCTTAATTCTTTTACCAAGTAATCAGCTAAAGTGGGTGAAGATGTAATCCCAGTGGAACGGATTCCGGAAACCGTCAATATACCAGGGTGTCCATCATGACAACGAATCCAATAGCTTCCCTGACTACAATTACAACGCACTCCGGCAAAATTACTAATTACAGGTTGTTTTTTTAATTCTGGATATAATTTTGATGCCCCATCTAATAATGACTGAAGTTTTTCAATGGTCGTGCCGGTTATTGAATTATCACCATGCGAAAAATCTTCTGCCGTCGGACCTGCCATTAGGTTACCGAAAATCGTAGGAATAACCAGGACACCTTTTGTTTCATTGGTAGGAACTGGGAGTAAAATGTGGTTTATGTTCATTCGGCTATATTTATCAAATACCAGAAATTGACCACGCCTAGGATTTGTATCAAATGATTCCCCATTGTAAAGTTTTGCCAATTTTTCACTACCTAGCCCTGCTACATTTACAATAATATTAGTATTAATCTTGATACCAGATCTGGTAACGAGTTTTTTTACATTTTCGTTTGCATTTTCAATGCCAATTATTTCTGTACCAAATATTATATCAACACCATTGGATAAAGCAATTTCGGAATAAGCAATCGAAGCTGAGAATGGGTCAACAATCGATTCCCTTGGTATTAGGATGCCACCTAAAGCTTCATCAGTAATTTTTGGTTCAATTTCTCGTAATTGTTTTGGGTCCAATAATTGAATATCGGTAACACCATTTTTTATAGCTTTATCATAAATATTTTTTAATTGTTTTTTCTGTTCATCATTGATAGCTATTAACAATGCACCGCATTCTTCAAAAGGTATTTTTAATTTTTTTGCTAATTCTGGCCATTCTCTGGATGCTTTGGTAACAAGTGTTGATTCAATTGAATCAACTGGTGTATCGAAGCCTGTATGAATTATGGCACTACTTCCTTTACTGGTTGCTTCTCCAACATCATAATTTTTGTCAAGTAAGAGTATTTTCAACTTATACATAGATAATTTATATGCTAATGCGCATCCAACTATACCTGCACCAATAATAGCCACATCATATGGTGCATTTCCCAATTGAGATGAATCATTGAATTTTAATGATTCATCAAAACCATCCTCTGGCCAATTATATAGGAGTTTCCCCTGTGTCTTCATTTTTAGAGTAACAATTCCTTATTGATTATGAGTCTTTACGCCGTGGTTTTTCGGGAGTGCATTCCATTTTGTAATCATAAGGAGACCTGCAATCAATGCCGATCCTGCCATTAATGTAAAAACACCATCCCAACCCCAAGAATCCTTAAAAAATCCGGGAATGGTACCACCAACAATTGCACCAATGGACCCCATTCCATTTATTAAACCTGATGACGTTGACGCACCTTTACGAGTACCAAAATCGACTGCTGCAGTCGCGCTAACTAGAGAATCTGGACCATAAATCAAAAAGCCAATCAGAAAAAGAACTCCTGCTGAAACTAGGCTACTACCTCCAGAGACAAGGCTATTGAAAAAGTATAAGAGTATTGCCAACAATAGCATAGAAATAGCACTATAGGGCATTCTTCGAGATTGAAAAAGTTTATCTGACGCGTAACCACCCGCTAAAACGGAAAATGGACCCGCCAGAAAAAATGCGCCATTAATAAATGCGGATTCTGCCATCCCAGTTCCTAAAGTTTCACTGACAAATAATGGTCCCCAAAATAGTATGGCATAGCGTGTGGGTTTTAAAAAAAAGTACATAGCTCCTAAAAGAATAACCATGGGATCTTTAATTATGTTCAGGGTCATCTGCCAGGATCCTTCGCCAGGCTCATCATCTTGAACTATTGTGACTGATTCTTGATGATATTCTTCAATTGTGGGCAAACCAACATCCTCAGGTTTGTTTTTTTGAATGAAATAAAAAAGAGCCAGGACACCCAGCAATACAATTGCTGGCATATAAAAGGCGAATCTCCAATCTAAAAAATAGGAGGCAGCTAAGCCTGCGAGTGGAGCACCAATTAGTCCTCCAATAGTGTAATTAGTTGCCCACCAACCCATCACGACACCGCGCTCCCGTAATGAAAACCAGTTGGAAACATTTTTAGCCAGGGGTGCCCAGCCAGTTGATTGACTTAAACCTTGCATCAAAGCAAAGACACCAAACGCCAGCATAATGGATGAGACACCCATAGCAAAACCGGCAATAATCGATGCAGTAAGTCCTCCAAGAACTATTTTACGGGTTCCCACCTTATCACCAAGATACCCCCATACAAACTGCCCAATTGCGTACCCAATAAGATAGATGCCGTCAATTATCCCCATTTGTTCACTACTCATGGTAATATTCGGATCATCTGAAATTCCAATTTTTGCAACAGCAAATGATGCTCTTGTTAAATAAAATCCTGCATAGGCAAGCCAAGTAATACCAAAAATTTTATATCTCCATAACTCAAATGTTGGATTTTTTTGATAATCGATGTTCGAGGTTGTCAATTCATTTTCTCCTTAATTTTGATAAGCGGGTTAAATAGCCTTAAAAGCCCCATGCAGAGTCAACAATAGGAACAGCCATTCTGTCGGTATTGCCCTTAAACACAAACAGACTTGCCCAGCGTGATTTCTTGAAATCTGTCACGACAACGGTATCCAGTACCGCTTGATAAATTTTAACTGTATTCACCTTCTCGAGCATTTGAATCTTTTTTTTCAGAAGCAAATGTGCTTGTTCAAAATAAGCGTGTTGTTTTGCCTGGTTAGCAATATTGGTAAATACAGGCTCCATGCCATTGACAGTTTTATACCGAGACTTGTTATTCCTGAAATATTCCTGCACACCCAAGTCATCAATAGTAATACTTTTCGTATAGTAACGCCGGCTTTCCTCATAAACCCATTTATTACGCCATGCTTGTAATTGATTTTCAACAGCAAATGATTTATGTAATCCTTGTGCAATAGCTTCTTTAGCAAATAAGTAGTTTCGAACATTGAGGGCAATTTGGCGCTGTAGTTGCTTGCGTAGCTGCTGTTTGGCTGAATATTCAGCTGTAATGGAAGCTGGGTCAATCCGGTTGATGATTTCTTTTAGCGAGAACTGTCCACCTTCAAAAGTAATCAACGAATTTTCCATTTTCCTCTTCAATTCCCATAATGCAGGTTCTGTTTTACCTGCATTTTCAATTGCGCTGGAGAAGGTACCTGAGTTATTGTTTTGTTGTTTCCATTCAGATAATGCATTCCATAATATTTGAAATTCTTTTCCTTTTGTAACAATATTCTTTTGTGTCATAAACGCCGCAGTATAGCTTATTGTCTTTTCTTGCAGTTGGCTATAAAAAAGAATTTGTTCATATCGTTTATATGTGTTTTGATAGTCGAAATCTGATATACCGCCTCTCCGAATATCTGTAATCTGGAATAAATAATATGCTTTATTTAATTCAACAGGTTTTGAAATTTCTCCGATTTGCAAATTTTTAATGGCCTCCAGCAGTTCGGCGGGAACATCCATCCAAGTCAAGTAGTCTGTCTCAAAATCTTTTAGCTGATAGGGTATTTCAGGATTATTGGTGATGATTTTTTGTACTACATCTGTGTAACCCTGCTCCTGCATCAATTGGTAAACATTTTCCGCAATATCCAGATTCGGTTCTGCCCAGTATCGAAGTTTCCATCGAATTTTTGATTTCATTACAGCTTGTTTTACTTCTTCAGGGGAAATTTGTACTGTTTCTTCAACTTCTTTTTTAACGAGCTCTTCCACCAACAATTCTTCCAACAGTGACTGCTCGAGGTTTTGAACAAGGTCTGTTTTGTCCAGACCTAACCGATACCCCTCGATGGATAATAATGTTTCATTTATCATATATTTTAAATAAGAGGCCTTTTTGTCCGGGCTCTCTTTTAGATGAGCAAATCCAAATTCATAATTAAGTTGAAATTCTCGGGCTGTTATATCATGGTTTCCAACACGAGCAACAATACCAGATTCAGGGGCAATTTCTTTTCTGTCACAACCAATGCAAAAAATAAAAAAAACAATAACTATCAGAGTGCTTTGCAAAACCTGATGTGTGAAGGAAAAAGATGTAAAATTTTTCTGGATAAGGCAGGAAAAACAGTCCATAGCGGGGCTATGGACAAGTTTTCTAACGAAAAGCAGACGAATTTTAGACATTTTAATTTGTGCAATAGGTTTTGCAAAACCCTCTATAAGTAATTTTGGCAACATAATTCCTATTCTTCGTCCATGTCCAATGCGATCTACGTTGGTCACTTGGAACTTATTTAGTTGATCAAAACATCAGACCGAGACTTAAGTTGTGAACTTCGTTCAGTACTCCCCAGTCCACGTAGGCATAGTCAAGTGTCAATTTGCCCCCACCTATTTTACGCGTCACCACGCCTGCACCTAAACTGAGCCCAGAAACATGATCTCTTAAAAAGAGTGATTTATACCCCGCTCTAATACTAATCATTTTCAGTAATACTATTTCCAGTCCCATGTTTACTCTCTCGTTGTCATTGCTTGGATGGAGAAAATCAGTCGCGATGGTAATCTGGCTATTATCATTAAAAAATGAACGGGTATAAGACAAGCCCAAACGCGCTATTAGCGGCAGGTCGAAAGCATCGGTTTGGTAATTTACATTAATGTTGTCAACGCCGTAATTAGCGCCGTCCGGATCCAGAACATTTATCAAGTCACGACCGCTCATTTTTAATGAACTACCAAAATTAGATATGCTGACACCCATGCGCAGTCCATCCCATTGGGTGATATACAAGGCGCCTAAATCCAGTGCAAAACCATCCGCCGACGTATGCCAGATCTGCTGGCGAATGTATTTACCATTGAAGCCAAAGGTGAAACGATTTGTCAAGTTGATGGCTAACGTCACTCCTATGGCAATGTCCTGTGCACCGTAAAATTCACCGGTTCCCTGTTCTTGCCCCACGAGTCTTACCGGTTGCTCATCCATCCCGAAACTAATCACATTTAACCCAATGGCTCCTCGACCTGGTATAGGAGCAACAAAACCGGCAAAAATGTAACGGGTATCAATGAACCAATCGACATAGGTGAAATTCACCTCCAAACCTGTTACTCGTCCTATCCCAGCTGAATTCCAATACATCGCCGTTACACCCTGAGCCAGTGATACAACTGCTTCCCCTAAACCTGCCGCTCGAGCGCCCACACCCATCTCCAAAAAAGATGCAGCACTGGTTCCAACATTTGAAATACTTTGACTACGAATATTAGCGTTGAATATTAGACAAAAGAATAACGTCATAACCAGGATTTGCCGGTTCACGAATAAACGTCTTGTTCGACCAAATTTAACGCAATTCATGGGCTGGCACGTATTGGATTGTAAGAAACAATTTTCCTCTGAAAAATTCAATTCACGTTCCTTTTTAACTATTATTCTTTGAAATATAAATATTCATCAGGTTATTATTTAATGACTGCAAAGCGACCAATTTTTTCTCCATTTTTACCAGCATCTACATGATAAAAGTAGATTCCATACGCCACCTCAATACCATCTTTTGTCAGTAAATCCCATGGTTCCCGTCCCTTCTTAAAATCTACATCATGCTTGATCGTTTTTACTAATTTCCCACTGACGGTGAAAATTCGAATGGTACAGCGCTGTGGTAAATTCACAAATTCGACGCGCCGTTCGCCTCGACCTGTCAAAGCAGCGGGTTGTTTGGGTTCCAGTACATTTACTGCAACGTACGGGTCCGGCACCACATAAATATCATCCAGCGCTGAATGTAAATTTATTGCTGATTTCCAACCTTGCATTGAAAATTCGTAAA